>ERZ1643249.718-NODE-718-length-35875-cov-17.804271_pt1 | contig 35875 bp, 32 predicted proteins | sample MGYA00579263_ERZ1643249 | MGnify/ENA primary metagenome ERZ1643249 (study PRJEB29033, sample SAMEA4952264) | chicken gut metagenome | biome: Broiler Chicken; feature: Gastrointestinal Tract; material: Caecum | place: Ireland | collected 2018 | study: Broiler...
CACTAACCATGACAAAAACCATGATTAAGAAGTCACTTAGAGCATACATCTCCCCTCGATGATCATATTATTTTTTCTTTCTTCTTCGACCTTCTCTCTGTACTGCTCAAATAAACGGTCCAGCACTCTCTGGTTAAAAAAATTATCCATTTTCACAACCGCCAGCCACGGCATGGACGTCTGGGTTTTCTGCGCAGTCAGAATATTCCTGGCCGCATGATTAAATCCCGCGCTGTAATTTATGACAGGGAACACTCCGAGAAACCCTCCCACAACAACGATTCCTGTCATTACGCCGCCGAAAATCCGGGAGAGAATATCGGGCGCCAGAACTGTCAAAGCCACTGCCGCGCCAACCACAATTAAAAATGCTCCGTACGAAATCCACTTTTTCATTTACTATTTCCGCCTTCCTGTTGTTATAAATACAAAAAGCTGCATTTGAATTCATCAAATGCAGCCAGTCAATCATAGGAATCCCCTTAGATACTAAACTTTGCGTCCCTACATTTCTATAGGTTTGCCTCCCTATTAACCTTTGACATAAGCCGCTGGGATTTTATGCCATAATCCTGTTTAATTATGTCAATGGAAAACGTATAAACGTCCTTATGTTTTACATTCTACAATATCCGCCTTTTTCTGTCAACTTAAATCATTTCCATTTTCGGGATATTTTTCATATTTTCCGAACTCGCATACCCGTTTTTTTCCGGCCTTCTTTGCCATATACAGCGCTTCATCCGCGCATTGATAGAGTTTTTCATAATCCCATTCCGCGTTTTCCGTCACGGCGAACCCAATACTGCATCCTGTTTCTATCTTCTGTCCGTTCCAGCAGATATCGGCCATATGTCTGATCACTTTTTCCGCATATTCACTGATATATGCCGTATCTTCCCCTACCTTCAAAAGCACCATAAACTCGTCCCCGCCAAACCGTCCTATTTTTGCGTTTTCAGGAGCGTATTTTACCATGATATCCGCCACCTGCTTCAGCACATGATCGCCGCAGGGATGTCCGTATGTATCGTTTATGTTTTTGAAATCATCCATGTCCAGGATCAGCATGGCTATCCTGTGGGATTTCAGATGCAGAGATTCCAGCCACTTCCGGCCGCAGTCACCTATGGAAGCCTTATTTAAAAGGCCTGTGGCGTCCAGAGTGGCGTTTTTCTGAAACTCTATAAGCTGTTCTTTTTCTTTTGTGATATCATTCATAAATCCTATCGCGTACATCATACTCTCGTCAGATGATGAGCGCTGACAGGCTACCTGTATTTTGAACCAGCGCTGTATATTGCCTCTGGTCAGAAGCTTGATCTCAAATTTCTGATAGGCGGCTCCCCTTCGCACCGCTTCCATACATTCCCGTATCTTTTTCTTTTCTGCGTCTTCTATCGTCAGACAACTGTTCAGGAACTGGCTGAAACGGGGAATCTCATAATCATTTTCAAAAAAATCCCTCCAGTTTTTTGAAAACACCAGCTTATCTTTTTCCGGATCCCACTGAAAGGTGATAAAGCCCGCGTTCTGGCTGATAAGATCATACTGTTCCTTTGTAAGCCAGAAACGTCTTGTATGCAGTTTTTCCCCTATTTCATGAATCTGCCTGCTCTGATCCAGTTCAATACAGATATGCCGGAACCGCACGATACAGATCACGCTGGCCATCAGCGCGGTAAGCGTATAATTAATTCCATCTCCGGAAAAAAGAGAAATCTGCGCCGCCGTCATAAAAATAAAATAATTTGCCCAGATGATGATCAGACCATATACGGGCTCCACGATCACCAGCGCGGAAAAGGCCACAAGCATGGTAGACGCCATTGTCACATGCACATGGTCGGATCTGAAAATGTCATATATATTCAGGCAGGTATTCCAGAAAAGCACGATACCTATATAAATAAGTGAAATCCTATTCCCTTTCCTGAAAGACTTCTCTTTCTGCCTATCATAGATCAGATACAGTATGGAACAGACCAGCAAAAAAGTGTAAAATCCGAAATAGATCCTGTTATTTAACGTATTCAGTCCGCTGTCGGAGCCAAACAGTACTCTGATTATATTAAACCCTTCCACAGCCAGGCAGAACACAGAGGCGACAATACACAAAAGTCTGTTATTCCGGAACGCCTCTTCTATATATTTTTCTTTTCCAACATCAGAAATTATGCTGATTTTCAACGTTAAATTCCCCCCCCCGCCACACATACGGCTATACCGCATATTTTTTCCATGCACTATTTTACCACAAATTTATACTACGCACAATTTATATGCCGACATTTTCAGACATAATCCGTCTATAAAATATAAAATAAAAAACAAGACCCAGACGTTTTTCTGTCCGTCCGGTCCTGTTTTCTCTGCTTCACGCTTTCGTTGTACGGATTGTTCTGATCCTGTCCTGTATATAGTCTTCCATTTTGTTTTTCGGGATATCAAGCAGCATGGACAACTCTGTATATACGTTTTCCTCCGCTGTTTTCAGATATTTCTCGTCAGTGGCGGTCGCTTTTTTTCCACGGGAAATCCGGTCCCTTTTTCGGAAACGTATGGTTTTGATCATTCGGAGCAGCTCTCTGCACTGGCAGCTTCTGATACACTTTTTGTACGTCTCTTCCCTCATTTTTTCATTTTCCACACCCAGCACTTCCATAGCCGGGATCTCATCGATCAGTTCTTCCGCCTCTTCCCTTGTCAGCAGCCTTCGCATTACCATTTTCTGACTGTCTACCGGAGTAAAAATCTTGCCTTCTGTACTTCCTTCCGGCCGAAGGATATAATACAGGCGGTCTTTGGGAATCCCCTCCATATCCATCGTAGTGACTCCCATCACCTGACAGATGCCATTCTTTCCATATACAACATATTCTCCGGTTTCAAACATGTTTTCACACCCTTTCTTTTCTGCTTTCACAAACTACTGTCCTGTGTTTTGAACAGGTTACTGTCTGCATTAGTTCACATAATACAATATCTGTTCAAATGAAAACTCCCTGCCGGAGGATGATCCGAAACAAGGAGTCTTTCTCTTAACTATATTTTACCATTTTTTCCGTTTTTTATCAAACAAAATATTTTTTCTGTCTGTTTTTTGTGAATAATGCGCATATATTCCCACTTATATATTGTGCAGTTTGTCCTTACCGGATTTTTTCCTGTATCGGACGCATTCTGTCAGAAGATATTCAATCTGTCCATTGATCGAACGGAAATCGTCTTCCGCCCACTGGGCAAGATCATTATAAAGAGAGGCAGATACTCTCAGGGGAATCTGTTTTTTTGCTTTTTCTTTTGCTTTCTGATCCGCCATGGCACCGCCTCCCTTTTATATTTTAATATATTGATCCGCTGTTTACAACAGGCTGCGCGTCTTTATTTCCGCAAAGGACTACAAGAAGATTGCTTACCATAGCCGCCTTGCGTTCTTCGTCAAGTTCTACGATCTGATTTTCGCTGAGCTGGCGGAGCGCCATTTCCACCATGCTTACCGCGCCTTCCACAATCTTCTGACGTGCGTCAATCACTGCTTCCGCCTGCTGTCTCTGAAGCATTGCGGAGGCAATCTCCGGCGCGTAAGCCAGATGGGTGATACGCACATCCAGAATTTCCAGACCGGCTTCCGTTACTTTATTCTGAAGCTCTGTCTGCATGATATCGGCGATTTCCTGGCTGCTGCCCCTCAGAGTCTTTTCTTCCGACTCTCCGCTGGTATCATAAGGATAATCTCTGGCAGCGTTTCTCGTTATCGCGTCGCACTGGATAGAAAGAAACTCTGTATAATTTTCTACATTCAGAACTGCCTTGGTAGCGTTCTTTACTTTCCAGATCACGATCGTTCCGATCTCCACCGGATTTCCCTGAGCGTCGTTGACTTTCTGGCGTTTATTGTCCAGAGTCGTAGTTTTCAGTGAGACTTTCTTGGAGCCGCCGCTCTGTCCCACATTCATATTGATGTTAATGGAGCTGCTCTTGGCGGCTGCGCTCTTTTCTGCTGACTCCTGATTTTTTGCGGCAGGATTGACGGCGGTACAGAAGGGATTTACCCAGTAAAAGCCCGCGTCGTAAAGCGTTCCGTAATAATTACCGAACAATGTAAGTACAAGAGCCTCATTCGGCTGCAGGACCCTCAGTCCAAAGAGCATGATAAAACCCGTGCAGTTCAAAATCACTCCGATAATGATCGCGACCGCCAGGACTGCTCCCGACGCCGGTCCGTCCATACTCACATACGCTCCTCCCAGCACATAAGCCGGAATTCCCAGAAGCATGACGATCAGGGATACAAACAGCATCGCCATGCCCGAAGCTGCCTTCAGACGCTTTTCCTCCGTTACTTTGATCTTATCCATAACTCTCTCCTCCTTCATGTGTGATGTTATGTTTTGATATCAATTTGATATCATCATAATACATCTCACAATACGGAATGTCAAGTTACTGTTTCTCTCCCAGACGCAGTTTTTCCATGTATTCCGCCAACTCATCGTCCATGCCGTCAAAAAGATAATTCCTGCTGCTTTGTCTCCGCTGTCTCCACTCCTGTTTTCCTGCTTTTTCCGCGTCCTGGATCTCCTGTTTTAAGCCCTGGGCAGACAAACGGTGAGCTCCCTGTCCCAAAATGATCACCTGTTCCAGGCCGTCCGAGGTAGCTACTGTAACCTGGTGCTCCCGTCCGATCCTGTGCACAGTTTTTTCTATATACTGATCTGCCGTTTCCGCTTCCTTTGTATATACGACATAAATGTTATGATAGGGGATCACCTCTTCCGCATGTCCCTCTACCTTGTAAGCGTCGAAAACCAGAATCAGCGTACACTTCCGGTATCCCTGGTAGTTGCTCAGAATATCTTTCAGCTTGTCACAGGCGGCATGGATATTTTCTTCTGCCAGCTCCCGAAGTTCTTCCCAGGCAAAAACAATATTATAGCCGTCTACAAGGAGATATTCTTCTTTTCTGGGTTTTCCCGGCCTGTAGCGTTTCGTCTCCGAGGGCGCCTGTACTGTTTTTTTCTGAAAAGCTCCCCGGTTTCTTTTTACAGGGCCGAAGGTTCTTTCAAAAATCGCCTGAAGTTCTTCTTCCTCCTCATAACTTCCACTGTAGGAATAACCGCCCGCTTTTTTTTCTCTGTTGCCGTATCCTGTCTTTGCACTTCCGCCAAAACTTCCGCTGCTGCCGGAAACTTTTGGAACCATGCCGCCGGCTGATCCGGGGGTTACGTCTGCCGGATTTTCATAATCTCCTGCGCCGTTTCCCGAATCGGACAGATCCTCATACCAGGAATCTGCTTCCAGAGAATCCTCATCTATGCCGCTGTCTGTGTGCATATATTCTTCCACCTGATCCCATGGCACTACGAAGCCCGCTCCGTGGGAACAGAAAACGGAACCGGTCGGATTCTCCAGATCCCGTTCCGGATCATAGCCGATCCGTTCCACGATCTCATCCTGGTTCCGGCAGGGCGCGTATCCTTTCAGGCTGCAGAAAAGACGTCCCGCTCCCCGGGTATAGGAATTGATCTCCTTCTGATAATCCCTCATCTCCGCCACCGGAGCCGTTCCGGTGAGTACGGCTGTCTCTCCGTCCGTTTCCGGCGGCTGAAAGCTGCCCTGCATTTTCTGGATATCCGCCATGGCTCTCCCCAGCATTTCCCCGGGAAGCTCCAGACGGAACTCATAGTACGGCTCCAGAAGAATACTTTTCGCCTTTTTCAGCCCCTGGCGCACCGCGCGGTAAGTCGCCTGGCGAAAATCGCCGCCCTCGGTGTGCTTCGTATGCGCCCGGCCGGTAAGCAGGGTGATCTGTATGTCTGTGATAGGCGAACCTGTCAGCACGCCCGGATGTTCTTTCTCCTCAAGATGAGTAAGGATCAGGCGCTGCCAGTTCCTGGCAAGCACGTCTTCGCTACAGGCTGTGAAATACTGGCATCCGCTTCCCGGTTCTCCCGGTTCCAGCAGAAGATATACCTCCGCGTAATGCCGGAGAGGCTCGAAATGTCCCGCGCCGGTCACCGGGGCGGCAATGGTTTCTTTGTATACGATGTTTCCCGCGCCGAATTCCACAGCGACATGAAAGCGTTCCCAGATCAGCCGTTTCAGGATCTCGATCTGTACTTCTCCCATAAGCTGGGCGTGTATTTCTCCCAGGGCGCTGTCCCAGACTATGTGAAGCTCCGGCTCTTCCTCCTCAAGCTGTTTCAACTGCTGCAGCATTTTATGCGGATCACAGCCCTCCGGAAGCTGGATCTGGTAGCTCAAAACCGGTTCCAGCACAGGCATCGCGGAATCCTGTTCCATTCCCAGGCCTTCCCCCGGATAGGTCCTGGTAAGTCCCGTCACCGCGCAGACGGTTCCCGCCGGCGCTTCCTGAAGAGTTTCATATTTTCCTCCGGAATACAGGCGGATCTGATCCACCTTCTCCTCCCAGGGCTCTGCCTGTTCCTTCCGCCCAGGAAGCGTCTGCCCACGGTTTTTCTCTCCGCCTGCGGAGGCCAGATTGGCCTTGACCTTCAGGCTTCCCCCTGTGATCTTCATATAGGTAAGGCGGTTTCCCTGTCCGTCTCTGGCTATTTTGAATACTTTGGCTCCGAATTCTTCCGGATAAATGTTTTCTCTTGTATATTCCTCAAATCCGCGGAGAAATTCTTCCACGCCCTGCATTTTCAGGGCGGAACCGAAATAACAGGGGAACAGTTTCCGCTTCCGGATCAGTTCCGCCACAGCGTACTGATCTATTTCCCCGGATTCCAGATAGGATTCCATCAGCGTCTCGTCACAGAGGGAAACATTCTCCATCCATTCTTCCCTGTCCGTATCCGCGCTGAAATCAATGCAGTTCTCATCCAGTCTTTTTTTCAGGTCCGAAAGGATTCCGTCCCGGTCCGTTCCCTCCTGGTCCATTTTGTTGATAAAAAGGAATACCGGGATCTGATACCGTTCCAGAAGTTTCCACAGTGTCATGGTATGGCTCTGCACTCCGTCCATACCGCTGATCACCAGAACCGCGTAGTCCAGCACCTGCAGCGTACGTTCCATTTCCGCGGAAAAATCCACATGTCCCGGCGTATCCAGAAGGGTGATCTCCATACCCGCGGTACGCAGAACCGCCTGTTTGGAAAAAATAGTGATGCCTCTTTCTTTTTCCAGTTCGTATGTGTCCAGAAAGGCATCTCCATGATCCACGCGCCCCAGTTTCCGGATCTCGCCGCAGAGATAGAGAAGTCCCTCCGAAAGAGTTGTTTTACCCGCGTCCACATGGGCGAGTATCCCCGCGCATATATGTTTTAATGTATGTTCTGTCATATTGTTTTCTCTTTTCTCAGACGTATTTCCCACAGAAAATACCCCTTTCTGTGTCAGTTGATATAATCATAACACAGAAAGGGGTATAAGTCGATAAAGCATTTCCGCCCGCGGCGTCATCTCTTCCTGGTCTTCCAGTTCAGCAAGAAGGCGGAATTTACGATCACAATCACCGATCCGGCGTTGTGGACCAGGGCGCCCACTACCGGATCCAGGATCCCGGTGATGGCAAGAACGATCGCCACAAAATTCAGCGTCATAGAAAAGGTCAGATTACATTTGATTGTGATCATCATACGCTTTGCCAGCCGCAGGAGGTGAGGCAGTTCGCTGATCTTATCGTTGATCAGGGCGATGTCCGCCGCATCCACGGCAATATCGCTTCCGATACCGCCCATGGCGATTCCCACAAAAGCTTTTTTCAGCGCCGGCGCGTCGTTGATCCCGTCACCGATCATGCAGATCTTTTTTCCGGCCTTCTGATACTCTTCGATCCGCTTCAGTTTATCCTCCGGCAGACAGTCGGCATACACCTGTGAAATCCCCAGTCTTCCCGCCATATATTCCGCGGCGCTCTCATGGTCTCCAGTGAGAAGAACCGGCGTTACTTTGATATTTTTAATTTCCTGTATGGTATCCGGCGCGTCCGCTCTGAGCGTGTCGGACACCGCGGCAAAACCTTTCATTTTTCCGTTCACTGCGATATAAATGACCGTGCAGCCTTTTTTCAGGAATTCCTCCGCCTGTATTTTCAGGCTGTCCGGAAGTGTAATTTTGTTTTCCGCGAAAAGTTCTGTATTTCCCGCCAGGATCTCCTGCCCTTCCACTACAGAATATACGCCCTTTCCCGGAAGCATCCGGAATTCCTCCGGCTGAGGAATCTTAAATTCCTTTTTCTTTTTGAAGCAGCTTACCACCGCTTTTCCTAGTGGATGCTCCGAGCGGAGCTCCGCTCCTGCCAGCAGCCGGTACAGCTTCTCCCTGTCCATCGCCGGATCGCAGCTTATCACAGCCATTACCTCCGGCGCGCCACAGGTAAGAGTTCCCGTCTTGTCAAAAGTAATGCCGGACACAAGAGCCAGCCGTTCCAGCGCGTCTCCTTCCCGCACGAGAAATCCATGTTTTGTGGCGTTTCCGATCGCGGCCATGATTGCCGTAGGAGTGGCCAGCACCAGGGCGCAGGGACAGAATACCACAAGGATCGTGACGGCGCGGATGATTTCGCCTGTAACAAGCCAGGTAAGGGCCGCCGCCGTAAGGGCTATGACAACGATCCATGTGGCCCACCGGTCGGCAATTCCCACGATTTTCGCCTTGCCTGAATCCGCCGACTGTACAAGTCTTATCATTCTCTGGATAGAACTGTCGTCTCCCACTCTGGACGCCTTCATATCAAAGGCGCCGAACTGATTCACAGTCCCGCTGGAGACTTCATCCCCCGCCGTCTTGTCTACCGGCAGAGACTCTCCTGTCATGACAGCCTGGTTGACGGAGGTCTGTCCGGACAGGATCACTCCGTCCACAGGAATCGTTTCTCCCGGAAGGACCCGGAGAATATCTCCGATCTGTACGTCTTTGGCAGCGATCACTGTCTCTGAATTACCGGATACTTTTCTGGCGGTGCGCGGCGTCAGATGCACCAGCTTCTCAATCCCGGCTCTGGCCTTCGCCACAGTGAGATCCTCCAGAAGAGCCCCCAGCTGCATGATAAAAGCCACTTCCCCGGCGGCAAAGATCTCTCCGATAATGACGGAAGCAATCAGCGCCATGGAAACAAGCACGTCCGCCTTTATATCAAATGCTGTCACAAGTCCGATCACCGCTTCCAGGATAATGGGAATCCCGCACAGGATGATCGCCGCCCACGCCGGATCGATCCCTGCCGGCCGGATGTGCATAAGACTTGCCGCCAGCGCGATGCCCGAAATCACCAGAAACGTGATATCCCTCTTTATTCCTCCCCATTCCAGCATTTTCTCCAATGTTTTCACGAAAACTCCTCCTTTGCCCTCATATACCCCTATGGGTATACTTCCATTATACCTATAGGGGTATGGGCTGTCAAGGAGATCATTTCATATTCGCGAAACGCTCTACCGCCTTTGTAAAATTGGCTATGGTCTGATCTGCATCCCCATGCTCGATCCCGTCCCGTACACAATGTTTGATATGCCCTTCCAGAACCACCTGTCCGGCTCTGTGAAGCGCTGATTTTGCCGCGTTGATCTGCGCCAGGACGTCTTCACAGGGAACATCCTCGTCGATCATTCTGTCGATCGCCTGCACCTGTCCCACGATCTTCTTCAAACGCCGGTGCAGATTGGCGGAATCCATACACTGCTTCATAACTTACCTCTCCTGTCTGTATTATTTTTATCAGCACATCTGTTTGTCTGACACTGGAAAATCAGACTTTCCGAAAAAGCGATATACCCTTGGGGGTATCTGTATGTATTATTATCCGCAGATATCTTTCTTTTGTCAAGTCTCCCCACTTTCAACATCAAACAAGGGCGCCAGTCTTTTTACGATTTTCTCACTGACACGGATCAGCATATCCGGATCTGCGTCCTGATTATTGAGATACACATAAAAAGAACCGTAAATCCCATAGGAAAGCAGGATATTTTTCTCCAGATCATCTTTGTACCGGGGGTATTTTCCCCAGATCAGTTTTTTCACCTCTTCTTCCAGGCAGTCCGCCAGACGGCTTTTATTTTTGCCCGAAAAAACAATATTGATCAGGGAACTATTGGCGAGACAGGCCATGTAGAGATTTCTGGCGAATATGTCCGAGTTTTGCACTGAATAATCCTGTCCCTTGACGATACTCTGAAGAATGGAATCCACTACTTCTTTTTCCAGTTTTTCCGAAAGGGCGTAGATGTCCTGATAATGGGTATAAAATGTAGATTTATTGATGCGGGCAAGCGCGCAGAGTTCCTTCACCGTTATCTTTTCCAGCGGCCGCTTTGCCCTCAGCTCCAGAAAGGCGCTTTTTATGGCGTTTTCTGTTTTCTCTGTCCTGATGTCCATATTTCGTCCTCCTTATTCCGTTATCGATGCAGCTCAGGATTCACCTGCTGGTCCTGACATGAGATTCAGGCCGGTTTTTGCTGGCATGAAGATTTCCTCTCCCCGCGGGATCTCCGACACATCACGCAATCCGTCGTTTATCCGTCTTTTTCCAAACATTATCGGTGGACATTGCGCGGGTGTTTTTTTATATTATAACCAGAAAATCAACTGGTGTCTATTATTTCTTTTGCTTTACGGAAACGGGAAAAAGGCGGCTCCGTAGACCAGATTATGAGGAGGAAGCATGGATTTTTACGGATTTTATACAGGAAAAATTTTTGACGCGTGGGAATATCTGGGCGCTCATATAGAGAAAGACGGGGTAACCTTCCGGACTTTCGCTCCCGGCGCTTCGCGGATTTCTCTCATCGGCGAATTCAACGGATGGGAAGAGACAGCGATGCGCCGTGTCTCCGACGGCAACTTCTGGGAATGCCATATTGACAGTGCCGGAGAAGGTATGATGTACAAATACCGGATTTATGACCGTTCCGGAAACTGGATCGATCACTGCGATCCTTATGGTTACGGCATGGAACTGCGTCCAGGCACGGCTTCCGTGATCCGGGATCTTGACGCTTATCAGTTCCGCGATGTGGAATGGATGAAAAACAGAAGTGACTGCCGCACCGGCCCGCTGAATATATACGAAGTCCATTTCGGCTCTTTTCGCAAGCCTTCCGAAGAGCCGGACGACTGGTATGATTATGAAGAGATGGCGGATATCCTGATCCCCTATCTTCTGGAAAATGGATATAACTATCTGGAGATCATGCCGCTGAACGAATACCCCTGTGATGAATCCTGGGGCTATCAGGCAACCGGATTCTACAGTCCCACTTCGCGGTACGGCACAGCCGCCCAGCTGATGGCTTTCGTTGACGCCTGCCACCGGAGCGGGATCGGCGTGATCATGGATTTCGTTCCCGTACATTTTGCAGTGGATGGATACGCGCTGGCAAATTATGACGGTACTCCTCTTTACGAATACCCCAATTCCGCTGTGGGAGTCAGTGAATGGGGAAGCTGCAATTTCATGCATTCCCGGGGCGAAGTCCGCAGTTTCCTTCAGTCCTGCGCCAGTTACTGGCTGAACAAATATCATATCGACGGTCTCCGGATGGACGCTGTCAGCCGCGCGATCTACTGGCAGGGCGATCCCGCCCGGGGCGTGAATTCCAACGCTGTCGATTTCATCCGCTATATGAACCAGGGTTTGAAAAAACTTTACCCCACAGCCATTCTCGCCGCGGAGGATTCTACCTCTTTTCCCAAAGTCACGGAACCTGCCGCGGACGGCGGCCTTGGCTTTGATTATAAGTGGGATATGGGGTGGATGAACGACACACTGGACTATTTCCGTACAGCGCCGGAATACAGGAGCCGGGATTACCACAAACTCACTTTCTCCATGATGTACTACTATAACGACCGCTTTCTGCTGCCTTTGTCCCATGATGAATCTGTACACGGCAAGGCTACGGTCCTGCAGAAAATGAACGGGGATTATGACCGGAAATTCCCCCAGGCGCGGGCGTTCTATATGTATATGTACGCCCATCCGGGCAAAAAGCTGAATTTCATGGGAAATGAATTCGGCCAGCTCCGGGAATGGGATGAAAAAAGGGAACAGGACTGGCTTCTTCTGGACTATCCTGTTCACAGCGGTTTCGCGCGGTTTATGAAAGATCTGAACCATCTGTATCTGAAGCATCCTGCTTTCTGGGAGAAAGATTACGAGACCGGCGGTTTCCGCTGGATCGACTGCCATCAGGAAGCTTCCTGCATTTATGCGATCGAACGGCAAAGCCGGAAAGAACGTCTGGCCGCTGTCTTTAACTTCTCAGACCGCGAACAGAAATATGAACTGAACCTTCCGGAAAACACCTGTCTTCAGGAAATTCTGAACAGTGATCTGTGCATTTACAGAGGCAGCCAGGACCGGGAACTGCAGACTCTTAAAATCACAAAAGAAGGAAGCTGTCTTCTGACGCTTCCCCCTTATTCCGGCGTGTATTATCTCCTGCAGGAAAATACCTAACGCTGATATGGATTTGTCGCTCGCCGCCCAAAAAGGCGGCGAGCCGTCCCCCATATGATATTAGCATCAGTGTACAAGGGGGACAATAGCGTCAGTGTACAAGGGGACAATACGGTCGACGAAGGGCTGACAGGTCATAACGGGCCGCACTAAAGGCAATTATTTTTCTCCAGTATATCATGGAGATATTTTATCTGCTCCTTATCCAGAGGCGCAAACGGCCTGCGGCATTCTTTCCAGGCCACGTCAGCAACAATCTTTCCGGGTTATATCGGCAATAATCTTTCCTGACTACATCAGCAATAATTTTTTCGGGCTATAACAGCAATAATCTTTTCAAACTACATCAACAATAATCTTTCCGGACTATAACATATGTCTTTGCTACAGTAAATATCTCTCAACAAGCTTCTCTATTTTTCTTGTATCCAGAACTGTCTTTTCTGTTTCGTATGTGAGGATCAGCCTTTCCCCTGGATAAATATCATTATCTTCATATGCCTGGATTTTGAGAATCGCATTCTGCACATATACTGGATCCCCCATTCTGCCGTCATGTTCCCAGTATATCTCCTGGTTTCTCTTTCTCGAAAAAAAGTGAAATCGGGATAAATGATCCCAAAACCTTTTAAGTATAAAGGGCGCTCATATTTATATGGAATTTCTTTCCGGTAAAAATAATCCGCAAGGATTTTTTCTGATTTTGAACGAACCCTTTCTCCCTTTTCTGTCAGAATCACAGGGGTTCCTTCCTTATAGGCTTTTCCTTTATAATTCTCTGACATCCAATTTTCCAATTTCTGTTCCCATGTTGGCTCCACCGGACAGATCAAATTTTTTCTTTTATCTGATTCTCTTAAATATATTTGCTCTATTTCGTCTTCGCTGTAATCTTTTGTTATTCTTTTAATTTGTGCCAGCCTTGCCTTCACCAATTTCAATATTTTTTCATCATAGGACTTCTGTGCGAGTTTTTGAATTAATTCCATGTTTGTTTTTGGAAGATATATTCTCTCCTTCTTTTCTCCCGGCAGATGATGATAATACTGAAGCCATTTCTCTTTTTTAGAAACATACAATGTGCCTGGCGGAGCATTCAGTAACCGTTTTTCTGTTTTTTGCATAATTTCTTCTAATCTGTTCTGCTCCTGAAGCAGAAGTTTCCGTAAACCAACCATATGATTCCTCCCTGATCACTTCCTCTACAGACAATTTATTAATTTCCTGCAATTCTTCTGTAGCTATTCCTCAGTCACTACAGTAATTTTTAAATATTCTTTTGTTTCTCCCGTACACCAACCGCCTGTCCTACGGTATCTTCCGGGTTTTCCCCCGGTTCTTATGTACCACATACTGGTTCTCTACCGTAATTTCTGGACTTTCCTCTCGTTCTTATGTACTATATACGGTTTCCCTACCATAGTTCTATCGATTTCCCCTGGTTCTTCTGTACTGTATACCTCTTCTCTATCGTAGTTTCTGGACTTTCCTCTCGTTCTTATGTACTATATACGGTTTCCCTACCATAGTTCTATCGATTTCCCCTGGTTCTTCTGTACTGTATACCTCATCTCTACCGTAATTTCTGGGCTCTTCTCTGATTCTTCCGTACTGCATACTTCTTCTCTACCGTAATTTCTGGACTTTCCTCTCGTTCTTATGTACTATATACGACTTCCCTACCGTAATTCTAACGATTTCACTTGACTCTTCCGTACTGTATGCCTCTTCTCTACCGTAATTTCTGGGCTCTTCCCTAGTTCTTCTGTATCATATACTTCATCTCTACCGTAGTTCTATCGATTTCCCCTGGTTCTTCTGTACTGTATACCTCTTCTCTACCGTAGTTTTAACGATTTCTCCTGGTTCTTCTGTACTGCATACTTCTTCTCTACCGTAATTCCAACAATTCCCTCTGATTCTTCCGTACTGTATACCTCTTCTCTACCGTAGTTTTAATGATTTCCCCTGGTTCTTCCGTACTGCATACCATTTCTCTACTGTAATTCCAAAGGTTTCCCTGATTCTTCTGTATTTCATCTTCTATCTCTATGGAATTATTAAGATTGTTTATAACTGAACAGATTTATATGAAATGAAATTCCAACAGAAAGATATAAGAACTGTGTTTAGATACGTTAATATTAAAAGATTTTACAACTTTATTCAAGTCCCTTTAAATTCAAAGCGCCTCATAATACTCAATAATCAATATCATCCCAGGGAATATAAAATTCCGCAGCTTATAAGGCGCTATAATCTATAAAACTCCAAATTTATCTGATAAAAAACTATGCTCCTGCTCTCTCCTGAAAAAATCTGACCTTATCCCTCAGGATAAGGTCAGGTCTCCGTCTTTTACCCAGCCCAACCGTCTGCATACCTGGTTGATCGCAGGCACCAGTATAGCCGGCAGTATAAAAGAAATCAGTATAAGCCCTATCCAGTCAAAAACGGTCGGACTGATCGCTGCCGCTCCGTTGGCAACAGCTGTTTCACTTGGAGCAAGCCATCCTGTCCAGACACCCAGCTGTCCGCATAATCCGCAGGTCCCCATACCGGAATTGATGGCGTCGCCATTCATCTGCAGACGGAAAATACATGTTGCAATTGGTCCCGTGATAGCTGACGCCACTGTGGGGGCAATCCAGACACGGGGATTTTTAACGATATTTGGCATCTGCAGCATAGATGTGCCAAGCCCCTGGCTCACCAGTCCTCCCCATCCGTTCTCTTTGAAACTCATGACTGCAAAACCAACCATCTGCGCGCAGCATCCGGCCACAGCCGCCCCGCCTGCAAGCCCTGTCAGACCAAAAACAGAGCAGATAGCGGCAGAGGAAATGGGAAGGGTCAACGCCACGCCTACCAGTACAGACACAACAACGCCCATCAGGAATGGCTGCAGTTCTGTCGCCTGCATGATCACCTGTCCGAAAGCGCTGGCAACAAAACCGATAGGCGGGGCAATCACCCAGGCGGCTCCTATGCCAACGAGAGTTGTAACAACAGGAGTCACAAGGATATCGATCTTCGTCTCCTTACTGACTGCTTTTCCTGCTTCTGCGGCAATGATCGCTACAAAAAGCACAGCCAGCGGACCGCCTGCCTGCCCCAACGCATTGCACGCGTACCCTACGGTAGCCAGAGAAAACAATACCAGCGGCGGCGCCTGCAACGCATACCCGATCGCCACCGCCATAGCGGCGCCGCTCATAAAGGACGCCATTCCGCCAATAGTGTAACCTACGCCGTTAATGGTCACAATCTGCGCAGTGAGAAAACCCACATGGAACTGTGTTCCAATGGTATTCAGGATCGTGCCGATCAGCAGCGAACAGAACAGACCCTGCGCCATAGCGCCCAGGGCGTCTATTCCGTACCGCCGGGCTGAAATGACAATGTTCTTCCTCTTCATAAAAGCTTTTAATTTTTCCATAATGTACCTCTCTCTTTCAGCCGATGAGCAAAACCCTGCAGACCGTTTATAACGCAGATTCTCTGCTGGTATAAATCTGTATGTATTGGTGTCTTGTCATCTAAATACTCATCATACTATACAGCTTTTGGGAGGACTTGTCAATTCTTTAATTACATTAATTTTTTATTTATAAACGAGCCGTTTCAACAGACTTTTCCCTCTTAATCCTGCCTCATAATTCGACTAAATAATCTTTGCCTGCAAGAACAGGTGTTTTCTATTCATAAGAACCTCTACAACAGATACCTTTCCACAAGCCCCTTTACTATTCTGATGTCCAGGATTGTTTTTTCTGTTTCAAATGTAAGAATCAGATTTTCTCCGGGATATATGCCGTTTTCTTCATACGCCTGTATTTTTCTGACTGCGCTTCGCGCGTATACCGGATCATCCATTTTCCCGTCATGTTCCCAGTATATTTCTTTTCTGGTTTTTCTGGAAAGACAGGTAAAGTCCGGATATACCGTTCCAGCACCTTTCAGATACAAAGGTCTTTCATACTTATATGGAATATTATTCTGGAAAAAATAATCCGCCAGAATTTTTTCTGATTTTGATCGTACCCGCTCGCCTTTTTGCGTCAGTATAACGGCAGTCCCTTCCTGAAACTCTTTGCCCTGATATCTCTCATTAAGCCACCGTGCTATCTGCTGCTCCCAGGTCGGTTCCACAGGATCGATCAATTTCTGTCTCTCCACATGTTCTCTCTGATATACATTTGCAATTTTATCATAGTCTTTTAACAGTTTTCTAACCCGGGACAGACGTTTATCAGCTAATCTTATAATCTTCTCATCGTATGATTTCTGCGCTAATCTGCGGATCAATTCCATCTGTTCTTTAGGAATATAACTACCGTTCTTTCTAGCTCCCTGCGTGCAGTGATAATACTGTACATTTTCTCTGCAACTGGATAAACGGAGCTTCCCCTGCGGCGCATCCTTTAACCGGACTTTTGCTTTCTCAAAAATCTGTTCCAGTCTTTCCTGTTCCTTTAACAGCAATTCCTTCAGCGTTTCCATAAAAATCCTCCTTTTTTCGTTCTAAGCGTACAAAAGACAACACGCTCCAGTCTGCGTAATTTCAACGATTTTCAGCACTATCCTCATTCAGTGTATCCTGCTTTCCATCGTCTGTCCTGTAAATCGCTGAAATTCCTGCGGTTGGAGTCTACGAGGCGAAAAGTAGTTTATTTCTGTTTCTTTAAGATACCTGATTATGATTGGCTCATGCAGGGCGTACGCGTAATGAAATTAACGCAAAAGAGACAGAAATCAGTCCTTTATTGGCCGTATTATCCCTCTTGTACACTGTTTTTTTAATCATTTCAGCGATATCATTTATAGGCGTTGTCCAACGACTTCAACCTTTCTCGTCTAAATCGTACTTTGTGGCTTATATACCGCCCGGAATCAAATTTAACTTGTATAGCCGTACATTTAAAACTTCAACACGGTTTAAGATCTCAAATTTAATCGCCAAACCGTATTTTCCCGAAGAAAATACGGTTATATTCTCTCTTCTGACCTCTGAACCGTATCTTCCCGGAGAAAATACGGTTATATTCTCTCTTTTGACTTCTGGACCGTATCTTCCTGGAGAAAGTACGGTTACATTCTCTCTTTTGACCTCTGGACCGTTTCTTCCCGGAGAAAATACGGTTATATTCTCTCTTCTGACCTCCAAACCGTATTTTCCCGGAGAAAATACGGTTATATCCCTTTTTCTGTTCTCCGGACCGTTTCTTCCCGGAGAAAATACGGTTACATTCTCTCTTTTGACTTCTGGACCGTTTCTTCCTGAAAATGTACGGTTAGAAAATTCATAGTGATACCACAGCGGTATTTTTTATAATTTTGTACAGCTCATATTGGGAATTCAATTCCAGAAACCATATTATGTACGGTCGAAAATTTAGAACAACTTGATATAACCGTATCGACTGCTTAAATTAGCTTTCCATACGGATTATAATAGATTTTCTTGTATGAATAGCGCCATTGTACAATAAGTACAATAGAAGAAAACGGCATATATCAGGGACAATACCGTCAATGAATGGATAATTTAGAAAGTGTTGTCCTTTGTACGCTAACGCCTGATTGATGAGATGTTAAAAAATCCCGGAAGCCAAAACTTCCGGGATTTGTCTTACGTAAAATAATAAATTAGCTCTTGGATAAATTGAATTATTTCTTGAGTAATTCGGATTAACCTTTGGATAAATCAAATTATCTCTTAAGTAATTCGGATCAACCCTTGGATGACTCAAATTATCGCTTGCTGAACTGCGGAGCGCGACGTGCGGCTTTGAGACCGTATTTCTTACGCTCTTTCATTCTCGGGTCACGGGTCAGGTATCCTGCTGCCTTCAGGACCGGTCTGTACTCAGCGTCTGCCTCCAGAAGAGCTCTTGCAACGCCGTGTCTGATAGCGCCTGCCTGTCCTGTATATCCGCCGCCTTTAACATTAACAAGGATATCAAACTTGCCGTCTGTCTCAGTAGCAACCAGCGGCTGACGAACGATCACTTTCAGAGTCTCTAAACCGAAGTAATCATCAATATCTCTTTTATTAATTGTAATTTTGCCTGTACCAGGTGTAAGGTAAACTCTTGCGATAGATTTTTTTCTTCTTCCTGTTCCGTAGTATTTTGCGCTAGCCAATGTCTCCTACCTCCTCATTAAAATGTTAAGACTTCCGGTTTCTGAGCTTCATGCTTGTGCTCCGGTCCGGCATAAACGAAAAGTTTCTTGTACATGGTTCTTCCCAGAGGTCCTTTCGGAAGCATTCCTTTTACTGCCAGCTCAATCACCTTTTCCGGTTTCTTGGCCATCATTTCTCTTAATGTAGTCTCTTTCATTCCGCCTACATATTCGGAGTGACGATAATAGATTTTCTGATCTAATTTCTTGCCGGTAACTTTTACTTTATCTGCGTTTACAACGATCACATAATCGCCTGTGTCTACATGAGGTGTAAACTGAGGTTTGTTCTTTCCTCTTAAAACGCTTGCTACACCAGATGCCAGACGGCCCAGTGTACAGCCTTCTGCATCAACTACATACCATTTTCTCTCGATTTTATCTGGATTAGCCATATAAGTCTGCATGGTCTTACCTCCTGTTATTTATCAACGATATTTTGTCCAACCGCGGCACTCCCGCGATAATGAGTGATTCCTGGTGATCAGTGCAAAATTACTGCGGAAATGTCCGAAACCGCTGATAAAAACACCTTCGCCGGGGCTTTGGCTCAGGAGTCATCGCACTATGTCACATTGAGTAATTGTACTATAGCCGATACCTCCTGTCAACATGTTTTTCCATGTTTTTGAAGTTTTTTGTTCCAAGAGAAGTGTAAAGTTTATTTCTATTTCAAGGGGGGATGTAAAGTAGAAATTAGTCCTACACTCAAATTTCCACTTTGCTTAGGGCATTTTCAGTAAAAATATTAGTGGAAATTACCTCATCTCCCTGTTCGCCCTCTTTTTTCCGCAAGACTAAACTCTGCCGGAAGATCAGTATTTTCAAAGTGAACGTTGACTTTTCACTTCAGCTTTTTTGTACTTTATTTCCGACGCTGTTCGCCGGATCGTCATTCAAAAAGTTTATCAGCCGCTTCCAGACCTTTTATCAGTATTTACACCGTTCGCCGGATCGTCATTCAGAAAGCCTGCTTCATACCTGCTGCGATTGCCGCCATCTATTGGTGTCCTCCTCACAAAACTGCGCTCCCTCCGTTTTCCTCCTCCCGGCGGAACCGGTATCCGAAAACAGTCTGATTCCTGCCCCGTTTCTTTGCTTCATAGAGGAGGCGGTCGGCGTTGCGGTACAGCTCGTCAATACTGTATTCCTTTTCCGCCGGTATCACGCCGATACTGTAAGTGACCGGCTGTTCAGCCGGATAAGTCTCCGCCGCAGTCTTTTTCATCTTATCCAGAAGCTTTTCGATCTCCTCTTTGGAAAGAGGTTCGCAGAGCAGGGCCACGAATTCGTCTCCTCCGAGACGTCCCAGAATCCCATAGCTCTCAAATGCGGCTTTCATTCCTGCCGCCACCGCCTTTAAAACTTTATCGCCTGCAGGATGGCCGTACTGATCGTTGATTCTCTTGAAATAATCCACATCCAGAATAATAAAGCAGCCGCCGATCCTGTTTTCTCCGAATTCCATCCGCCGCAGAAGCTCTTCTCCGCGCTGAAAGAACTGCTGTCTGCCATATAAGCCCGTCAGGCCGTCCAGTCTTGCTTCATAATGCAGGTACAAAGCGTTTTTCTGGCTCATGATCAGAATGACGATCACCATTGCCGCAAGAGAAATAACGCCCATCAGGAACTGGAGCTGCAGGTGCATAATATCATAGGCCATTTCTTCAGACAGCGTAAACCCGTAATTTGCCATTACCCGCCGGATCCGGTTGGTAAAATAAACCGCCACGCTGAAAGCAGCCGCTATCATCAGGATCAGAAGGATATTCATTTTCCATCTGCGGACGTTCATCTGGTCAACAGAACGGATATGGGCCATAAATTCCCGCATATAACGGGAATTTACAAACAGACAGCACAATAATACCAGACAGTCGAGAATCACAATAAAAAGCAGATAATCCGGTTCGCTTACTTCCTGAAAAGTATCCGCCGCCGTATAGCCCATCTCCGGGAAGAAAAATCCCATAAACAGATAAACAAAAAACGTATGGATCGATCTGCCCGCAGTGGACACCAGCACGATCCCTGTTTTTGGAAAACGGCTTCTTTTTGCCGCCGTATATAAAAGCCCGGTTACAAGGCCGAACAACGCCCTGGCCACAACGCTCATCATAATGCTCGCCGCAGGGTTCCCGCTCATCACCGGAGAAAAAATAGCGTCTCCTGCTCCCACATAGAACGCGGAGGCTTTCCACATGGACGCCAGGCCAAAAACCACGCCTGTGATCAGGCTTTCTTTTGGCCCGAGGACGCACCCCGCGATCAGGACCGGAATATAGGAAAATGTCATAGATATCGGTTCTACATGTATATAACCGACAAAAGAAAAAGATACAAAAAATTCAAGCGCGACCAGGAAGGAGAAAATATATCCATTTCTTTCGGTTTCTTTAGTTTTTTCTGCTGAAAGAACAGCCATTTTGCCACCTGCTTACCATAGCGTTAATGTACAAGGGGCAACATTGTCCCCTTGTACATTAACGCAATATTTCCTATATATGATAATGCAGCCGGATATCACTGTCAACAAAATTCCCTTAACCTTATCCAGATTTCCCCGCCACGCGATACTATTCACAACTTCTCCCCACATGTGCACTTGTTGCCTCATCATTCAGCACAGAGGCGGTTACTTTTCCTACACAGTTCCTCCCTGCATGCGCACTCGCTGCCTCATCATTCAGCACAGAGGCGGTTACTTTTCCTACACAGTTCCTCCCCGCATGCGCATTTGTCGCCTCATCGATGCTCCAATCACGCTCCTTACGGAGCTAAGACAGCTTATGCAGGTGAGGTAACTGCAATCTTCTGAATCTCTTCCGATACCTTCAGAAGTGATTCCGCGCTTCTTCCCAGGATACGCACGACGGCGTCTCCGCCGGCAGTACGGGTCGCGCCGCCCTCCAGATCCTCCCGCTCGTCCAGAAGGGCGCGCACCTGCCCCATCCAGTTTTCGGATTTTTCGATATTAAAAAACACAAGATTCAGAAGATGGGTAAACCCTTCGTACATCCCCATCCCGTCCATCTCAAACAGCGACGGCTCGTATCTGGTATTATCCAGATAGACAAGCGTGTCTTTCTGATACACAGATACCCGGTTATGATAAAACCGATAGGCGAAAGCCTCTCCTCTGGCAGCGCGCCCGCAGGAAAGAATCTCCTGGAACAGAAGACGGGATGTAGGATCTTCCAGCCGGATATCAAGAACATTCTCAAAAGCGGAATCCCGGAAAGGAATGGTGGGAAGGGGCGCATATTTCAGATACGCTCCCGGCTCCACCACGATCTTCGTATGCCGGCGGGCCATCCCCTCTTTCATTTTATGTATTTTTTCATAGGCCTGGGAGAGATACTCCATGCTGGTATTCTTTTTTATATGAAGGTAAAATTCCTGCTCGTCGCCCTCCATGATACCGGCGGAAGCGGAAAGCACCATCACCTGCATATAATCCGGCCGTACATAAAACGGCAGCATCACCTTAAAGGGAGCGGTAAAATATACGTCGCTTAAGATCACTTTCCCGTCTCTCAGCTCTGTCTCCAGCCTGACCTGGGATTTTTTTCCAAATTTATTCTCTGCGCTCACTCTCAACAACCTTCCAGAAGAACATTTTTCTTTATCCACTCGATTACTTTGTCTGTTCCGTCCTGGGCCCGGATATTAGTAAACAGAAACGGTCGGTCGCCTCTCATTTTCCGGGAATCCCGGTCCATGACAGAGAGATCGGCTCCCACATAGGGAGCAAGATCAATCTTATTGATCACCAGAAGATCCGATTTTGTAATCCCCGGCCCGCCTTTTCTCGGTATCTTGTCTCCCTCGGCAACGTCGATGACAAAAATGGTTGCGTCCACCAGTTCAGGGCTGAAGGTGGCGGAAAGATTGTCCCCGCCGCTCTCAATGAAGAGGAGCTGTATATCCGGGAATTTTTCCATCATCTCATCTACCGCCTCCAGATTCATGGAGGCGTCCTCCCGGATCGCCGTGTGGGGACAGCCGCCTGTCTCCACTCCGATGATCCTTTCTCTGGGAAGAACCGAATTTCTGCTTAAAAATTCTGCGTCCTCCTTTGTATAGATATCATTTGTGATGACTCCGATACTGTATTCGGAAGCCATCTTTCTGGTAAGACATTCAATAAGGGCAGTTTTTCCGGAACCCACCGGACCCGCCACGCCGATTTTCACATATGACATTTCCTTATCCTCTTTTCCAATATATTTTTTCTCTGCCAGAATGACCCGCCCATACTTTTATGCACGCATTATCCCATTCTATATTTTCCCTGTCCTCAGGACATGTAGATCCTGGAATACAGACCTTCATGCTGCATACACCGAAGATCGAAGCCCGGGCCGGAAAGCCCCAGCCAGTGGTCGGAGAGCTCCTGTACCCTTTCCGTCATTGTTTCCAGAAGCCCGTAAGTTTCCGCCAGAAGCTTCTGCCCGGCCGACTGGCTCAAGGGAATGGTCTTCACACAGTTTGTCACCATGGCGGAAGTCTGCGCGTACAGAAAATGTTCCAGACAATCCTTCCGGGAGATTCCAGCCGACTGACAGAACACACCGTAGGCTACCGCGTGATGGGTGGTTTTCCCCTTCCGTATCTCTCTGTACCGGAAAAACACCCCGTTCCGGAAGGGAACCTCGATCCCGGAAAGGGTTTTCACAAACCGGGCTCCAAGCTTCCTGCTCGCCTCCCTTGTTTCTCTGGGGATTTTGCCCGCCTCCATAATAGTTTCCAGCTCCTCGAGAGCCTCCATATTTTCTTCCTCACTGTATTCCCAGGCAAGACGGGCCGCGAAAAAATCGTTATAAAAAAAATTATACTGAAGACGCTTCCGGATAAACTCTCCCGCGCTGCCCTCGTCTTTTACAATACCCTTCTGGATATAAGTTTCCAGGCCATAGGAATGGGAATAACCTCCGATGGGAAATAAAGCGTCGTTTACCTGCAGCAGCAGGAATTTTGAAATTCCTTCTGTCATTTCCAGATCCTCCTGTTTCTCATTCGTCATGGTACTTTCCTGTTTAGCAGGACATTTCAAAGCGTAGTCAGAGTCCCTTCTGTCCGAAAAACACAGCGAACCCTTTTTCCCGTACTCTGTTATACTCCTGGCGCTGCAGCACTTCTGGCTCGCCAACACTCCGCACGGCATAAAACAGATCAGTGTGTATGGGAATGTACCGACGCGGAAATCCGGCGGTCAAAGTCAAGCGCCGTCTCTGCCTTCTCTACCGAAACACCGTGAAGCTTTTCCAGCATCGCCCGCATGGGCTCATTGTACGGCGTAATAAAAGTTCTCTCTTCGTTTCCCCAGAACAGCGGCGCATGGCGGTTCCCGATCTCGTAACACACCTTGGCCGTCATTTCCGGGTGGCGGGGATCAATGCGTACGATCAGGATCTCGCAGGGCGGGATCCGCACAGCATACACCGTATCTCCCTCCACGGCCAGCACATCGTCCTGACGCAGTCCCTTTGTAAGCACAGAGTCGTCCAGGCGGACGCCCAGCTCCACGCCGGCCGCAGATGTTTTCCTGTGCAGTTTTTTGAAAGCCTCGTCCCAGAAAATATCCACATAATCTATTTTTTTCCCTTTAAATTCCTCATCTGTCACTTTTCCCAGAATTTTTTCACAGATCATTGCGCTCTCCTTTTTGTTCTATGTATCCTGACAGCATCGGTATACAGCGGGCAACAGTCTGTGCCTCATATGTACTGACGCTATCCTCCGCCGGTTTTCCGCAGATTTAAGTTCTACCAGTTTCCTGTCATCATCAGAAGGCCGGGGATCCATGCCGTCACAACGCCCTCGAACACCTGCAGCGCCGGGACGAATTTTCCCAGCTTCTTTCCCATGATATCCTCCACAAAGGAAGTGCCCCAGAGGATTGCCCACAGATACCAGATTCCCGCCCAGCGGATATCCGGCTGAATACCAAGAGCCGGGATGCCCGCAAAGCCCTCCAGGGTTCCGCAGATCACCGCGTTCACCGCCACAAAGGTGGAAAACCAGGCAAAGGGTATGGAACTGAGCCCGAAAATATTATTGACCGCCACAAAAAGATAAGTAAAACAGAACAGGAGTCCCGTTCCGGCGGCATAGTAATTTCCCTGTACAAGATTTACAAAATTGATAAACAGGGAAAGGCCGCCTGTAAAAATATTCATCACCGCCAGGGATCTGCCGTCCACCTTATAAAAATTACACATGCCGTTGTTGATCAGCACGATCCCCACAAACAATAAACAAACGCCTAACATCTTGTCCTCTCCTTTATTCCTTTTTTGCGGCGGCAGATACCGCCGCTGTTTTCTCTTCTGTCTCCGTCAGGCCGGAAGCTCCGGCTTTGTCAGAACAGGTTATATAACTGAGTCAGAGGAAGCTTCTTCGCCGGCCTGGAGGTAAGCGTCTCCCCGTCCGCCTTTACCTCATACGTTTCCGGATCTACGGTGATCTCCGGCGTCCTGTCGTTGTAAACCATATCCTTTTTCCCGATATTCCGGCAGTTTTCCACAGGAACCACGTTTTTCTCCAGGCCGTATTTTTCTTTCACATGCTCTTCCATAGCGGCTTTGGATACAAAAGTCAGACAGGATTCGTATTTCGCCCTTCCATGGGCGGCAAACATGGGCTGATAAAGTACCGGCTGAGTGGTGGGAATGGAAGCGTTGGCGTCTCCCATCTTGGAGGCGATGATCATGCCCCCTTTGATGATCATATCCGGTTTTACGCCAAAGAACGCCGGATTCCACAGAACAAGATCCGCCAGTTTGCCCGGCTCCACAGACCCCACGTATCTGGAGATCCCGTGAGTGATCGCCGGATTGATGGTATATTTGGAGATATACCGCTTTACCCGGAAATTATCGTTGCCGTGTCCTCTGTCTTCCGGCAGTTCTCCCCGTTCTTCTTTCATTTTGCTTGCTGTCTGCCAGGTACGGGTGATCACTTCTCCGATACGTCCCATTGCCTGGGAGTCGGAGCTCATCATACTGAATACGCCCATGTCGTGAAGCACATCCTCAGCGGCAATAGTTTCCGGACGGATACGGGAGTCCGCAAACGCCACATCCTCCGGGATCTTTTTGTCAAGATGATGGCAGACCATCAGCATATCAAGATGCTCATCCAGTGTATTGACGGTGAATGGCATCGTGGGATTGGTGGAGGAGGGCAGGATATTCGGAGTGGAAGCCGCCTTAATGATATCAGGGGCATGTCCTCCGCCAGCGCCCTCTGTATGATAGGTGTGAATGGTCCGGCCTCCGATGGCGTGGATCGTATCTTCCACGCAGCCACCCTCATTTAATGTATCGGTGTGGATCGCCACCTGCACATCGTACTCGTCCGCCACATTCAGGCAGTGGTCGATGACAGCCGGAGTGGAGCCCCAGTCCTCGTGGATCTTCAGACCCATAGCTCCCGCCTTTACCTGCTCGACCAGCGGCCGCTCGTCAGAGCAGTTTCCTTTTCCAAGGAAGCCCAGGTTCATAGGATATTCGTCCGCCGCCCGCAGCATCATTTCCAGATTCCAGGGTCCCGGCGTACAGGTGGTGGCGTTTGTGCCGTCCGCAGGTCCGGTTCCGCCGCCGATCATCGTCGTCACGCCGGAATACAGAGCGCAGTCGATCTGCTGGGGACAGATGAAATGAATGTGGGTGTCAATGCCGCCCGCCGTTACAATCATTCCCTCGCCGGCCAGAGCCTCTGTGGAAGCTCCCACCGTCATTCCCGGAGTTACGCCGTCCATCACACTGGGATTCCCCGCTTTTCCGATCCCTTTGATTTTTCCGTCCTTGATCCCTATATCTGCTTTGACGATCCCCGTGCTGTCCACGATCAGGGTATTCGTGATAACAAGATCCAGGTCGCCGTCGGCGCTTGTGGTCTTTACTGACTGTCCCATGCCGTCCCGGATGGTTTTGCCGCCGCCGAATTTAATCTCGTCTCCATATGTTGTATAATCTTTTTCTACTTCGATCACCAGGTCTGTATCTGCAAGACGAACTTTATCGCCCACTGTGGGGCCGTACATCATCGCGTATTTCTCACCAGATATTTTTACACTCATATTTACCTCCTGCTGTGCTGTCTTTTTATTCCGCGAGAAAGCCCTTTCTCGCCGCGTTTTCCATGGCCGCCTTCTTATCTGCTTCCGAAATCTGGGAACAGGTCAGATCGTTGAATCCAAAGACCCGCTTCGTTCCGCCGACGGCGGTGAGCTGTACTTCTTTCTCCTCTCCCGGTTCAAAACGTACAGAAGTTCCGGAAGGAATATCCAGATGAAAACCATAAGCTTTTTCTCTGTCAAATTTCAGGCAGCGGTTCACTTCAAAGAAGTGGAAATGGGATCCCACCTGCACGGGACGGTCTCCCACGTTTGCCACGGAAATTGTCACCACCGACTTGCCCTCGTTTAATGTGATCTCTCTGTCCATTGGGATGATTTCGCCTATTTTCATTCTGCCGCCTCCTTACTGAATGGGGTTATGTACCGTTACAAGCTTCGTGCCGTCCGGGAAGGTAGCTTCCACCTGTACCTCGTGCACCATATCCGCCACACCGTCCATAACGTCTTCTTTTGTGAGCATTTTTGTGCCAAGCTGCATCAGCTCCACAACTTCTTTTCCGTCTCTCGCCAGTTCCAGAAGCTCTGAACTGATATAGGCCACCGCCTCCACATAATTCAGTTTCAGGCCGCGTCCTTTCCTCTCCTTCGCCAGATTTCCGGCCACATGGAGCATAAGTTTTTCCTGTTCCTTTGGGGTTAATCGCATAAGTGTCCTCCTTTTTTATGAAATAAAAAAACGGACAAAGACATCTTTTCGACATCTTCGTCCGTAAAAAGCAATGTAGAATTTTTTAACTTTCCCGCATTATAGCATCAGTGCGCTAAAACTGTCAATTGTAGTCTTGCACGAAAATAATATAAAAAATCCGGATAATTTCTACTTTTCTCTTAATAAGAACTTAACTGAAAAACAGATGCTCCACCAGAATCTTGATTCCCATGCACACCAGGACAATACCGCCTGCCAGTTCTGCCTTTGATTTGTATTTCGCCCCGAAACGGTTTCCGATCACAACTCCGGCGCAGGAAATGACAAAAGTTACTACGCCGATGAAGCTCACCGCTGGAACAATCTGCACTTTCAGGAAAGCGAAAGTCACTCCCACCGCAAGGGCGTCAATGCTGGTTGCCACGGCAAGGGGAATCATCGCTTTAAAAGTGAAGGAGTCGTCAAGGCTTTCCGCCTCGCCTCTGGATTCGCGGATCATATTGATACCGATGACAGAAAGAAGGATAAAGGCGATCCAGTGGTCCACCGCCTGGATCTGCGCCTGGAATCCTGTTCCAAGAAGGTAGCCGACGGCCGGCATCAGGGCCTGGAACAATCCGAAATAAATTCCCGCTGTCAGTATATGTTTTTTCTTCACCTGCGCAACGGAAAGCCCCTTACAGACAGCCACAGAAAAAGCGTCCATGGACAGTCCCACCGCCAGTATAAAAAGTTCCCATAAACTCATCTTTTCGTTCCTCCGTACATTGTAAATATAGAATAAAGAAACCAGGTTCTCTTCAGTTCCCGGACAGACGCCTGCTCACGTACGCATGGCGCTTGCCTGCCGGGCGCACTCGCAAAAAAAACGAGACTATCCGCCTGTGGCGGATAAGTCTCGTCATTTCAGATGATGCCAGGAATTTCTCCAGAATGTTGACATCATCATACCCTGCATTACAGTATATGCCGCTCCGGCGCTCCCGCCGGTAAAGTAAGCGGATCGTCTGGTACTGACTACTCCCTTATTCCGGTTCAGTATACCAGAAAACCTGTCTGTTTTCAATTATCTTTTTCAGGTACCGGCTGAATTTCCACTGCGGTTTCCGGAGGCGTCTGAATATCTTCCTCTTCTGTTTCTTCCGGATCCGTCTTCATTTTGTCCAGAAGCGGCGTGATCTCCCTGGCTGTTTTCCTTTTTTCCAGGGGCTGGAAATCTGTATGATGTCCTACATATTTGTACGCCGGACGGATGATCTTGCTTGCGTTGAGAATCTCTTCCAGCCGGTGAGCGCTCCATCCCGGAATACGGGAGATGGCAAAAATAGGCGTAAACAGCTCTTTGGGAATCCCAAGCATCGTGTATACGAATCCGCTGTAGAAATCCACATTGGCGCAGACATTCTTAAAGAGCTTTCTCTGCTCCATCACAAGGCGGCCCGCCAGACGCTCCACCAGCTCATAGAGAGCGAATTCTTTCATCAGCCCCTTTTCCTCTGCAAGCTGACGGGCAAATTTTTTCAGGATCACTTCCCGGGGATCGGAAAGGGTATAAACGGCATGGCCCATGCCGTAGATCAGGCCGGAACGGTCGAAGGCTTCTTTGTTCAGGATACGGCGGAGATATGCCTCCACCTCTCCTTCATCCTCCCAGTTCTTCACATGGGATTTGATATCCTCAAACATATCCTGCACTTTAAGATTTGCGCCGCCGTGCCGGGGGCCTTTCAGGGAACCGATGGATGCAGCCATGGACGAATAAGTGTCCGTACCGGAAGAAGTAACCACATGAGTGGTAAAGGTGGAATTGTTTCCGCCGCCGTGCTCTGCGTGAAGGATCAGGGCGATATCCAGAACCTTTGCTTCCAGCTCTGTGTACTTCCTGTCAGGCCGCAGCATCAGAAGGATATTCTCCGCCAGTGACAGCCCCTTCTCTGGATTGCGGATGAACAATGTCTCGTCTCTTCTAAAATGACGGTAGGCATGGTAGGAGTATACCGCGATCAGCGGAAGCTTGGCGATCAGCTCGATACTCTGGCGCAGTACATTCTCCGCCGAAGTATCCTCCGGACGGGAATCATATGTATACAGGGACAGCACGCATCTCTGCATAGCGTTCATGATATTGGCATTGGAGCCTTTCATAACAACGTCCCGTACAAATCTGCCTGACAGTGTCTCGAAATGAGACAGAATATCCGTGAACATCTCCAGATCCTGCTCTGAGGGCAGCCTGCCGAAGAGAAGAAGGTATATCGTCTCTTCAAAGCCGAATTTCCTTCCCTGGAGCCCGTTCACAAGATCGTACACATTGTAGCCCTGATAGTACAGCCGCCCCTCCGCCGGAATCGCTCTTCCGTTGATCAGGTCGTAGGCCGTCACATCGGAGATCTCCGTAAGGCCGGTAAGCACTCCTTTTCCTGCGGAATCACGCAGGCCTCTCTTTACATCATATTCAATATACAGGTTGGGATCGATTCTGTGGCCATGGAGAAGCTCCTGCTGAAAAGCCTCCATACTGGCCTTCAGGCTTCCCATTTCGTCCAGGTTGACCATTTCGTTGTCAGACATCTCTATTCCTCCGTTTCTTTTCAAGTCAGTTTTCCCTTTTGTATCTCGCTGGCTATCGTGTTTTTTTCTTTTCATTGTTCCCGCTTTTCCTTAAGCCGGTATTTATTTCAGCATTTTTTCTTCCCATTCTTTTTCGCGGAAACCGGTAAGGACAAAATCCTCGCCCACCACCAGCGGCCGCTTTACAAGCATCCCGTCTGTGGCAAGGAGTCTTAACTGTTCCTCCTGTGACATTTCTTTTAATTTATCCTTCAGATTCATCTGTTTGTACAGCATACCGCTGGTGTTAAAAAATTTTTTCAGTGGCAGGCCGCTTCTCTCATACCACTCTTTCAGTTCCTCGTAGGTGGGATTTTCTTCTACAATGGCACGCTCCTCAAAAAAGATCTGATGGCTTTCCAGCCATTTCAGGGCTTTCTGGCAGGTACTGCATTTTCTATATACTAACACTTTCATATTGTCATCTCCTCACTGTTTTATCGCTTTATTATAGCAAAGTATTTTTTATTCGTCTACGCAAAATTTCTTTCTCTGTCAAAAAACACCGTTTATGTGATATACTGAAGAAAACTGCGGTTATCCTTTTGTCCATATGGCCCCTTATACACTTAAGGATATTCCGCGAAAATCACCATCAAACAGGAGGATTTATACTATGAAATGGGATTCCAGCAATCTGAAATGGACGCGGGAACCGGAGAATTATTCCATTTCCCCCGAAAAGATCGAAATCACAACGAAACCGCACACAGACCTGTGGCAGAGAACCTACTACCATTTCCGCAACGACAACGCGCCGGTTCTCCAGATGGAAACAGACGAGAAATATTTTTCTTTTACCGTAAAGACAGAATTTACGGACAGCCATCACCGTTTCGACCAGTGCGGCGTTGTCCTCTACCTGGACAGCGAAAACTGGCTGAAAGGCTCCATTGAATACGAAACAGACGAATTTCAGCATCTGGGAAGTGTTGTGACAAACAACGGCTATTCCGACTGGGCGACTACCAGCATCGACGCTTCCGTAAAATCCATGTGGTACCGCCTGAGCCGCAGAGAAGACGACTTCTGCATCGAGTGTTCTTATGACGGAGAAAACTACCAGCAGATGCGTATCTGCCACATGTGGAAAGGCGGCGGCGCCGTTCAGTTCGGAATCTATGCCTGCAGCCCGGAGGATTCTTCCTTTAAGGCGGTCTTTACAGATATGAAGCTTTCTGAGTGTATGTGGAAAGCTCACGACGGACAGGCGCCGGATCAGGAGTAGGACGCTTTATCAGAATGCGGCGGCTATCGGTTAATACCTTTTTCATCTCCGAAGTACAGGAAGGAGACGGTCCAACAGAATATGGGCTTCATCAGGACCAAAAAGATTCTGCCGACTCGTCTCCTTCTTTTCACAACCTGCGCAAAAATACAGGTTCTCTCGTTTTCACTGAAAAAATCTCTTTAAAAAATGTCTATTCCTGCATTTTGCCGTTCTAAATCCTGTTCTTCCGGCGGAAAATTGTTTTCTTCATCATAATCACCAATATTATACAGAAACTTTGTACAAAATGTAAAATCTGCACCTGGAGAAACCATGCTATAATAACCACAGATTTTACTTTAGGCACGAACGAGCACAGGCGTACAAAAGATACACCAAAACTATCATAGGGCTTACAGAATCTCTGTTTTCTTGCTCTCACATTCTGGGGATATTCCTCCCCTACAAATGATAAAGTAAAATCTGAAAAGGGATATTGCAGAGCGCATTCCGGTAAATGTATTCTGCAATGTCCCCTTTTCTTTTCGGACTTCTTTTAGTATTAAACGATTAAACATACGCGGCGCTAATGTACAGGGAACAGCACGCCATACGAAAACAGAGCTCCCGAAGGAGCTCTGCCTGTCATATAGTTTTTGAATTAGTACAGTTCAGCGTACTCTTCAATGTTCTCAGGTGTGAACTGAAGCGGCTCGCCAAGAACGATTTCTGTACCGCCGTCTTCCGCTTCTGTAATTGTAAATTCACCAAGATCGCCGGCTGTGAAGGTTTCGTCAACTGCACCGGTGATGTCGCCGCTTACAAGTGCCATTGTAGCATAAGCGCTGAGAGTTCCAAGTCCCTGCTGATCCCACAGATAGAAGTACGGGCAGGAATGTGCATCGTCATCGCCTGTGTACTCAAGCATTTCAGAAGGAAGTCCAAGACCTGTCAGTTTGCAGGTAGACTCGTTGTCCTGCAGATATTTTGCTGCTGCAGCGATACCAACAGTTGTCGGAGCGCAGATTACTTTCAGATCCGGATAGTTCTGGATCAGAGCTGCTGTCTGGTCTGTAGATTTCTGCGGCTCGTCATCGCCGTAAGCAACCTCTACCAGTTCCAGTCCGCTGTATTTGTCATCGCTTTCCATAATAGACTTCATAGCGTCGATCCATGCATTCTGGTTTGCTGCCTGAGAAGTTGCGGACAGAATTGCGAACTGTCCTTCTCCGCCGGAGATATCAAGTACTGCGTCCATCAGAGCCTGTCCTACAAGCTGTGTGCTGGACTGGTTTACAAATACCTGGCGGCTGTCTGCATTAGGAGCAGAGTCGAAAGAGGAAACTTTGATTCCTGCATCCATAGCTTCTTCCAGTTTCGCCTGAAGAGCGTTTACATCGTTTGCAGCGATGCAGATTGCATCAAAGTCCTGAGAAATCAGGTTGTCAAGAACTTTAATCTGAGCGTCTGCAGTTGCTGTTTCCGGATATACAATCTCAACTTCGCCGCCTTCTGCTTCAACTGCCTCTTTGAAAGAAGCTGCAGAAATTTCAAAGAATGCGTTTCCGGCAGATTTTCCTACCAGGGCGATCTTCTGTCCTTCTCCAGCTGCAAAAACCGGGCTTGCAGCGCCAAGAATCATAGTTCCGCAAAGAAGCGCGCTAATAATTTTTTTGTTCATTTTTGTTCCTCCCTTGGATAATATAGTTTTTTATTGCAACTGCATCCCTGCTGCAGGAATGCAGCTACTTTCCCTTACCATTTTCTGAACCGCAGCGGATACTGCGGACTTCAGCGTAAAGATTATTTACTCTTTACCTGTACACTTTTCTTCACCTGTCCGACAATATTCGGCAGAGCGACTGCTGCAACCAGAAGAACACCGATAATCAGAAGAATTACCTGTGCATTTACGTTTTTCTGTCCAAGACCTACGCGAAGGCAGACAATGATGAATGCGGAGATTACACCGCCGGCAAGATTACCCTTACCACCCGTAGAAGAAATACCTCCGAATACTGCCATGGCGATCGCGTCCATCTCAAATCCGTTTCCTGTTGTGGTATTTGCTCCGTAGGAGGAGGATACCAGGAAAATCGCGCACAGTCCGGAAATGGTTCCCATTACTGTGTAGATAATCATACGGATCTTCTGTACATGAATACCGGAATAGTATGCGGTCAGACGGTTTGTTCCGATTGCGTATACTCTTCGTCCGAATGTGCTTTTTCCGAGAATAACAGCGAAAATCACTGCAAGGATAAGAACCAGGAAAAGAATATAGGGAACCTCGCCTACTTTTCCGCCAATCAGACGGAAGCCGTCTGTATTCGTAACGGAGATACTGCCGCCGCTTCCCAGAACGATCTCTGCAATACCGCGGAAAATAATCTGAGTAGCCAGAGTAACAATCATCGGCGGAAGTTCCTGAAATCTTGTAAGGATAAATCCGTTGATGGCACCGCAGACGGTTCCTACAACCAGTGCGGTCAGTACAACTACGATAAAAGGTGCGTTGGTATTGCATACAATACAGCACATAGTGGCAGAAAGGCAGACAATGGATCCTACCGAGATATCAATCTCACCCAGAACCAGGATGTAAGCCATCGTCAGCATCAGGAATACCTCTGCCAGATAAACCGGCATCTGACGGAGCAGACTGCTCAGGTTATAAAACTCTGAAAATAATGCACAGAAAATATTTACGGCAATGAAGATCAGAACCAGAATACCTTCCCAGGAGAAGATCATCCGCTTTACCGAACTTTCTGGCACATTGTTAATACTTCTTCCAGATTTTCCAGCCATGATTACATCTCCCTTCCTTTCAGTGCATTTCTGTCAGCAATACGCTGCAGAACAATATTGATAATAACAACCGCAAGAATAATCAGACCCTTGATCATATTCAGCCAGAGCTGGTTGAAGAACGGAATCAAAGGAAGCGCTCTTGCTATCGTGGCAAGGATCAGGGATCCCAGCAGAGCTCCCAGCACTGTTCCGCGTCCGCCGTTCATGCTGACGCCGCCGATTACACAGGCTGCGATAACATCCATCTCTCCTCCGTACTGCATATCCGGCATCGCGGATGCATAGACGGATACCTGAAGGGCGCCGCCAAGACCGGAGAGAAGGCCCATAATCGTATAAACAAGAAGTTTTGTATTCTTCACGTTGATACCGGAAACCTCCGCGGCTTCCGCATTGCTTCCTACCGCATAAATCTTGCGGCCGGTTCTGGTCCATTTCATAAACCAGAAGAAAATTACATAACAAACAATGATCACCCAGATCACGCAGTTGATTCCCAGGAAATTTGTGGTGGCGAAATTCTTGAAATCGCCCAGAGCTGCCGCACTGGCCCACTCGCCGCCGTTGGAAACCAGATATCCCATTGCACGGTAAATGTACATAAAGCCCATGGTAGCAATAATCGGCGGTACATCAGCTCTTGAGATAACAAGACCCACAACAAATCCGCAGGCAATGCCGATGGCAATGGAAATCACAAATGCCAGCACCGGATTTGCGATCACATCATATTTCAGCATCATACCAATAGACATACCGGACAGCGCCAGAGTAGACATAATGGAAATATCAATTCCGCCTACCAGCATGACGCAGAGCATACCAAGCGCCATGACCATCATAACCGCGTTGTTTTTCAGCATATCCATCAGCGACTTCGGTGTCAGGAATGATGGGCTGATTGCTGTGACAATGACAAAAAGTACGATCAGGACAATCGCAAGCAGCGCTTCACGAGATCCTGTAATTCTCTTTACAAGTGATTTCTGCTTCATTTTCCAGCCCCCTTTCCGGTTCCCTTTTCCATAGCCAGCTCAAGGATTCTTTCCTGGGTAGCTTCGTCACGGTTCAGTTCGCCGGTCTTTCTTCCGTTGCACATAACAACGATACGGTCTGCCATGCCAAGGATTTCCGGCATCTCCGAAGAAATCAGGATAATTGCATATCCCTTCTTTGCCAGATCACCCATGATCGCGTAAATTTCCGCCTTGGCGCCTACATCGACACCCTTGGTGGGCTCGTCCATAATAACGACCTTCATATCCTGGCTGAGGGCTTTTGCAACCACTACCTTCTGCTGGTTGCCGCCGGAAAGAGAACTTGCAGGCTGGAAAATATCCACGGCCTTTGTATCTACTTCCTCCAGAAGCTTCTTTGCCAGCTCTCTCTCTTTCTTTTCGTCATTAATTCCGTTCTTCGCATATTTGCTGATGGTAGGAAGCGTTACGTTTCTTCCAAGGCCCCAGCTCATAATCAGACCTTCTTTCTGACGGTCCTCAGGAAGAAGGATAATTCCTTTTTCCATAGCATCAGAAGGACGTTTGATGTGGATTTCTTTTCCCTCCAGATAAACTTTTCCGGAATCCGGCTGTGTAATGCCGCAGATTGCTTCCACGGTCTCTGTTCGTCCGGCTCCTACCAGACCGGTCAGACCTACGATCTCGCCTGCCCGCACACTGAAAGAAACATCCTTGAAGAAACCGGTTCTGGACAGATGCTCCACTCTCAGCATTTCCTGACCGAGTTTTACTTCCGGCTTCGGGAACAGCTCATTAATCTCACGTCCGACCATTGCTTTGATCAGGTCCGCATTGGTGATCCCGTTTACGT
>ERZ1643249.719-NODE-719-length-35864-cov-6.792147_pt1 | contig 35864 bp, 32 predicted proteins | sample MGYA00579263_ERZ1643249 | MGnify/ENA primary metagenome ERZ1643249 (study PRJEB29033, sample SAMEA4952264) | chicken gut metagenome | biome: Broiler Chicken; feature: Gastrointestinal Tract; material: Caecum | place: Ireland | collected 2018 | study: Broiler...
ACGAATCCATTCAGCTGAACAGCTATGTTGCAGTCGGACGCCGCTGGGGTCTGGATGCGAAGAACAGTGGTGTGTATGTACTTCCGCCGCGAGAGAAAGCAGATGCCAACCTTGACGTATACAGAGGAACTGCAGATGCAATTTCACAGAATATCGACTTTATTGATACATTCTCACCGGAATATCTTCTGATCCTTTCCGGCGACCATATTTACAAGATGGACTATGCCAAGATGCTCGCTTATCATAAAGAACACAACGCCGATGCCACGATCGCGGTTATCGAAGTTCCTATGAAAGAGGCAAGCCGTTTCGGAATCATGAACACAGACGAAGAGACAGGACGCATCGTTGAATTTGAAGAGAAACCGGAACACCCGAAGAGCAATCTTGCTTCCATGGGTATCTATATTTTCAACTGGAAGCTGCTCCGCAAGATGCTGATGGCTGATATGAAAGATTCCGAGTCAAGCCATGATTTCGGAAAAGATATCATTCCTGCACTGCTGAATGACGGAAAACTGCTCTACGCTTATAAGTTCAAAGGATACTGGAAAGATGTGGGAACCATCGATTCCCTCTGGGAGGCAAATATGGATCTTCTCAGCAAGAACAATGAGCTCGACCTTCACGATCCGAGCTGGAAGATCTACACAGAGGATGTGACGTCTCTTCCGCAGTACATAGGAGCTGACGCCAAGATCGAGAAGGCATTCGTTACACAGGGATGCGTGATCGACGGCGAAGTTAAGAACTCCGTTCTGTTCACCGGAGCAAAGGTAGCCGCCGGAGCCAAAGTTATCGACAGCGTACTGATGCCGGGTTCCGAGGTTGAGGAAGGCGCAGTCGTTCAGCGCGCACTTGTCGCGGACGATATCAAGATCGGGAAAAATGCTGTTGTCGGAAGCGCTGACAGCGAACATATCGAACTTGTCGCAAAACGTGTAAAGGGGGAAGAATAATATGAGCCAGGCTTTTGGAATCGTTAATTTTGCCGGAAACCACATTAAAGTCGACGGACTTCAGGAATACCGTCCTGTCGGGGCTTTCTCATTCCTCGGCAGATACCGTGTGATCGACTTCCCGATCTCCAATATGAGCAACAGCGGGATCGATACGATCCAGGTATATACAAGAAGAAAACCACGTTCCCTCACAGAGCACCTGGGAACAGGACGTCACTACAACATCAACTCAAAGCGCGGCAAACTGCACATTTTATATACAGAGTCCACGATGGTGAGCGATATCTACAATACAGATATTGCCGCATACATTGAGAATTTGGATGTGATCGAGCGCGTTCCACAGGAATATGTAGTGATCGCACCGAGCTATATGGTTTACACTGCAGATTACAGCGAACTGTTACAGACACATATCGACTCAGGAGCTGACATCACCCTGATGTATCACTCCGTAGACACAGCGAAGGACGAGTTCCTGAGCTGCTATACTCTGGACATCAACAAACAGAAAGGTGTTGACTCGATCCAGCCGAACCGCGGAAACGCGAAGAACAAAAACATTTTCATGGATACCTATGTAATGAAGAAAGATCTTTTCCTCGACCTCGTTACAAAGGCCCACAAAATGTCCGCTATGTATTCTCTCGTTGATATCATTGACGAGGAGTGCCATAATCTGGATGTGCGTGCGGTTCCGCATCGCGGATTCTTCGCATCCATCACAGACTTCAAGAGCTACTATGACGCGAACATGTCCCTGATCGATCTCAAGAACGCTACGAACCTTTTCGTAAACGACTGGCCGATCTACACACGTACCAACGACTCCTGCCCGACACAGTATTTTGATGGCAGCTCTGTTAAATCTTCTGTAGTATCTAACGGATGTCTGATCGAAGGAACGATCGAGAACTCCGTGATCGGAAGAGGGTGTATCATCAAAGAGGGCGCTGTCGTCAAGAACTGCGTGATCTCTTCAGACATTGTCATCGGCAAGGGAGTTCACGTGGAGAACGTAGTTGTAGACAAGCATGCGAAACTGATCCGCGGCAAGAGAGTCATCGCATCTCCGGAGAAGCCCGGATACATCAAGAGAGGCGACACATTATAAATTTGAGTTTGCCGTTATGGACTTCTGCTCCGTATCACATACGAAACCAGCGGGCAGGAGTATATCGAAGACATATTCTGCGATAATGGACGGGGATTCAGGCTCCGTTCCGAAGGATAAGAAAAACTAAAAGCTTCGAAAGATGGCTAAAAACAATCCGAAAAACAGTACAACTCGCTGACGCTCAGACAATACTGTTTTTCGGATTAACGCCATCTTCCGAAGCTTTAAGATTTTCTAAATCCTTCTACAAAGTCACCAGAATCCCCGTCCATTATCTCCGAAAGGTTTCGAATCCCGTCCCGTCGGTTTCTAAGTTTTTCAAAGCGAAAGTCCTCCCGGCAATTCCGGAAATTTAAAAGAATATCAAAATTGTACTCTATCGACTGAACTCAGCACCGTACCCCCTCAATAAAATTCAACTGCCAGCATCTCCGACATAAATTCCGGGTTTGTGCGGAAAGTCCTGTCCAGAATAAAGCAGAAAACAGGGAAAACTTCGAAGAACTTCCATTCGGAGATAAGAGGCGGGCGGTTCAGGTGACTAGAATAATCTGTCAGAAAGACTTAAGGAAGCGGTGTCCCGCGTTAAGGGCTGCAATAAGAGTTGTCCGAACGAAGTGAGTTTCTTATTGCAGCCCTTGTTTTTAGCGGGATACCGCTTCCTCTAGTACATCGTTCGATAATTAACTGGACTTTTTGATCGGCAATGTGTCAACGATAACCTCTTCAGATACATCTATATCATCAAGATTATATTTCCAGTGAAATATTACCGGTTCCTCATTGACCTCATCAAAATACTTGTAGATGCGTTCTTTTAATTCTTCTTTCGTTTTAACTCGTATTCCACGAAGCATCTGTTTTGTCATTTTGCTGAAAAAACTTTCAATCATATTCAACCATGAGCCGTGCTTAGGCGTGAACACAAATTCAAACCTTCCGGGTACTGTAGAAAGATATCTTCTTGTAACCTCAGATGTGTGTACTTTCAGGTTATCCAGTACAAGTCGTATCTTGTCTCCTTTGGGATATTTGCTGTCAAGCACCTTCAGAAATTCAATATAGTCTTTACTGTTATGAGTTTCGCTGATCAGCGGGATCGCTTCTCCGGTCTGCAGATCGATCCCTGCCAACAGGGACAATGTCCCAAGGCGTTTGTATTCATAATCCCTGCTGATTGTACTGTGATGCTCATCTGGAAGAAGATCGGGAGACGTTGTGGCAATCGCTTGTATCCCGGGCTTTTCATCATAAGAAAGCACATGGACCGCCTGTTTATCTTCCTCCCACGGAATAATCCGGCCATTTTCATCAAACTGCATGGAAAGCTGTTTATATACTAACAATACATTATGCATCTTACTTTCAAAATCCGGGTCACGGTTTTCACAGTAATACTTGATCCGAAAAGGTTTTATTTCCGCTTCGTCCAGTATACTGTGCACGGTGCTTTTATGGATCGTAGAAAGCCTTGTAAATCCAGCGGCTTCCGCATTTTGGTTAATGTGAGAGGTAAGTTTTGCGTAAGTCCATGTTTCAGCAGCATAACCGAAATCAATCGGTTTCTGACAGGCAATATTGATGATCCATGCTTTCTCATCATCAGTGATCTCTGCGTTACGGCCACGTCCCGGTGCATCGAACAGGGCGTTTTCCACACCGCCTTCTGCATATTTGTTTAAACAGAGCATAACACTCTTACGATTGATGCCGACTTTATCCGCGATTTCATGAATGGTGCAGCCTTCTGCTTTCAAGAGCAGGATACGGGCACGGTTTACTGTTTGAGCCTGTATGGTACGGGCACGTGTTTGTGTTTCAAGATATTCACGCTCCTCAGCACTGAGGTTGATAACGATTGATTTTCTTCCCATAGATAAGATACCTCCACCACTTGATGTAAGTATTCTATCATGAGCGGAATATAAAGTCCAGTTATTTAAAAGATGTTATACTAGTCTTTCTCAGATTATGGAACGGAACCTGAAACCGTCCGCCTCTTATCGCAGAAGGAATTCACTCAGCAGCTTTTCCTGTTTTCGGATGGCATTCCCAGTCAGGATTTCCGGCAGATCCGAATTTATCTCCTGTTTTTGCGGTATATGATCGCCAGTCCTTTGAGCAGCAGCGTCTCATCCAGCAGGATCTTCCTCCTGCAGTATGGAATGATCTTCTTCGCAAGTCCGCCTGTGGCGATCACAGTTGTTCCGTCGCCCAGTTCTTCTTCGAGACGGTCAATGATCCCGTCGATCGCCGCGGCACTGCTGTAGATTATCCCGCTCTTCATACATTCTACCGTGTTCTTTCCCACGATGTGCTCCGGAGCCTCAAGGCTGATCCCGCCCAGCTGAGATGCGTGCGCGGTCAGGGAGGACAGCGAGACGCCGATCCCCGGATAGATCATCCCGCCCACATAATTCTTATTCTTGTCGATCACGCACACGGTATTGGCTGTACCAAGGTCAAAGATCAGCAGGGGGGCCGGATATTCTGCGATCCCCGCCACGGAATCCACGACAAGGTCGCTTCCGAGCTGCGCCGGATTGTCGATGCGGATATTAAGTCCTGTTTTGATCCCCGCTCCGACGACCAGCACTTCCTTTTTCAGAATCTTCTCAACCGCCAGCTTGACCACAGTCGTGATCTCAGGCACAACGGACGATATGATCCCGCCTTCAAGCTCCGCCTTCTTTATATGATAGATATCAAGGACATTCTTAATATCGATCGCATACTCCAGCTCCGTCTTCGTCCGGACCGTGGAGATCCGCTCTACAAAAACGCAGTCTGAACCGTCAATACAGCCGACGACAATATTTGTATTTCCGATATCAATAGCCAAAATCATTTTTGAAACCTAATCTTTCCCTGATATTCTTCTTCAGCAGGACCTTTCCGATACAGAGAGTAAGGATCCCCGCAACGATCGCTTCCGGAACACCGTTGATCCCGATAATAGTAAGGATGAATCCGTATACCGCTGACACGGCCACATCATTTGCCGCCGCATATCCTTCCCTGAAGAAAACAAATATCAGATTCATGACAAGCAGAGTATTCACAAGCGCTCCGGAAATTCCCGCAAGTACGAGCCCGACTGCAGAGACACTGCTTTTCTTTGCAAATTTTTTCACGAGCTTATATACAAAGAACGGTACAACTCCTACCAGGATCCTTGGAACAAAACAGATGATCACGCTCCCAATCCCGCCGCTCACATCGCCGATACTGTAAAACGGCGTAAACACAAAAGATGTAGGAGTCGGATTCATTGTATTGTTAATAAAGCTGGTAAGCCCGAAAAGGAATCCCAGTGCCGCTCCTTTTTTCGGTCCCATCAGCAGTGAAGCGATAATGACCGGGACGTGGATGATCGTCGCCCGGGTAAATCCAAGTGGGATGTATCCGAGAAAGGGGGTGAATGCCATGATGCATATGACTGCACCAAAAATCGCCACCTGGACCATGCTCATAGTACTGATTCTGCTTCCTGCCTGCGGCCGCACATTTCCTCCGGCCTGCTGTCTGCCTGTATTTAAATTATTCATAACTGCCTCCTTTGTTATCATTCTCTCTTCGAGATACAATACTGTTGGCACAGCGCTGCACTGCTGCAAGCACTGCATATTGATATTATTCAGTTTCTAAATATATTATTTTATTCTTCCCGCATTTTTCTGCAGGACATGATCTGATCAAGAAGCTTTGAGGCTGCCTCCTCCTTTGACATCAGCTCGAGTGAAACTTCCTCGTCTTCTGTAATGATCGTGATCACATTGGTATCTCCGCCGAAGCCTGCTCCCTGCACCTTCAGACTGTTCGCCGCGATCATATCCAGGTTCTTCTTTTTCAGCTTCTCCCTGGAATTCTCCAGCACATTCTCCGTCTCCATGGAGAATCCGCACAGGAACTGTCCCGGGCACCTGTGGCTCCCGAGATATGCCAGGATGTCATCCGTGCGCTCCATCTCAAGGAACAGTTCTCCATCCTTCTTCTTTACCTTCTCGCTGCTCACATCCTTCGGTCTGTAATCCGCGACCGCGGCTGCCTTGATAATGATGTCCTGTTCCCGGGCACGCGAAGTGACCTCCTCGAACATCTCTCTCGCCGTCGTGACCGGAATATAATTGACAAATTCCGGCTTCTGCATCGCCGTAGGTCCGCTCACGAGCGTGACCTCAGCGCCTCTGCGCATACATACTTTCGCGATGGCGTATCCCATTTTCCCTGTGGAATGATTGGTGATGAACCTCACCGGATCCACCGGCTCCTGCGTCGGTCCTGCTGTCACCAGAACCTTCAGCCCTTCCATATCCTTCTCACAGGCTATCTCCCGGAGAATATACTCCAGCAGCAGCTCCGGCTCCGGCATCTTCCCGGCGCCTGTATCGCCGCAGGCGAGATAACCTGTCGCCGGCGTGATGATCTCATATCCGTACCGCTCCAGAGTCTTCAGGTTGTCCTGGACGATCGGATTCTCAAACATGTTCGTGTTCATCGCCGGCGCAATGATCTTCCTGCATCTGCACGCCATGATCGTCGTGGTCAGCATATCGTCCGCGATTCCGTGGGCGATCTTTCCGATGACATTGGCGCTCGCCGGCGCAAGCATCACTACATCCGCCTTCTTCGCCAGGGATACATGTTCCACACTGAACTCAAAATTCCTGTCAAACGTGTCTACAAGGCACTTATTCCCTGTCAGAGTCTCAAATGTGATTGGATTGATAAAATTCGTGGCATTCTCCGTCATCAGCACATGCACATCTGCATTGAGCTTCTTAAGTGAACTGGCGAGATACGCAGTCTTGTACGCGGCAATACTCCCCGAAACACCGAGAAGGACCGTTTTTCCTTTCAGCATATAATGCCCCCTTTCTTTCATATTTACAGTTTCCGCGCCGGGAGATCCCGGCGTCTGGCACTGTTTCCGCTTCATTATATGGCATCGTATAGAAAAAATCAATTTTTGCCTGTGTTTTCATCTCTACTTTTCGCGAAAAATGTAATATAATGTAGATAACAGTTCAGCTATAAGAGAAGAGGCAGGCTGATTTATGCTGGCATAAGGATCAGCCTGCCCTTCTCTTATGAGCGGAGCGCCCGTATATGAGCAAAGGAGCGGCACAGCCGCAGGAGCACGTATGTGCGGCTTTGCGAATGGCGCGGGCTGGACTGTTACATAAGGATAAACAACGAGAAGGAGCATTGACAGCCATGCTGAAATCCTACATTGCTTTCGATGTTGAGACGACAGGTCTCAACCCTATGGAAAACGAGATCATTGAGATCGGAGCCCTCAAAGTCCGTGACGGGAAAGTCGCAGACCGCTTCATGGAGTTCATCCGGCCACAGAGCCCGATATCAGCAGCGATCACGGATCTTACGGGGATCAGCAACGAGATGGTGGCTTCCGCCCGGACCCGCAGCCAGGTGATCCCGGATTTTCTAGACTTCTGTGGGGACGATGTGCTTGTGGGGCACAATGTATCGTTTGACTACAGCTTCATGAAGATCAGCGCTTCAAAGGACGGACTGCCATTTGAGAAAATGGGGATCGATACTCTGAAGATCGCGAAAAAGGTACATAAAGATCTGGATTCCAAAAGCCTTGGCAGACTGTGCGCCTACTATCATATTGAAAACAAATCTGCGCACCGCGCATACCACGATGCTCTCGCCACGGCAAAACTATACCAGACGCTCGCCCACTACTTCGAGGAGGAAGATCCGAAGCTGTTCCGTCCTGTACAGCTTGTCTATAAAGCAAAGAAACCGCGCCCAGCCACCCAGAAACAGATTTCCTTCCTAAGCAGCCTGATCAGAAAGAAGGGGGTTCAGATGGACTGGGATCCTGTTACGATCACACAAAGTGAGGCGTCACGGATGATCGATGAGCTGCTGAAAGTGTAAGACTGAAAGTTACGACTGCGGAACAAAACCGAATCTGCGGGATAAAGCAAAGAAACTGCCGCGTGCCGGAAAACCGGCAACGGCAGTTTCTTTTTCACTGAATCCGTCTTTAACCCTATTATTTGATATATCCGATGAACGTATTTCCGCTTCCGCTCACCATGCTCTCCATATCACTGACGCCGACTGTATAGACGCCTCCGGTATTCGGATCGATATAGGTGATATCCGTCCTTGTATACCCTGTCAGAAGGATTGCGTGGCTGGCGTCTGTCAGAGCGATCACCGGGCACCCTTTGTTGATCACGTAGAGCACCTGGTCCAGAGTACACCCTGTGAGATCCACACGCTGCGCGTCATACTGCTCCATGTAGCGCTCACATGCGTCGAGGGAGCTCTCTCCCTCCTGCACAGTGAATGCAGCTGCATCCGTGGAGTACGCCAGATCCCGGTTCCCCTTCTCCCATACATACGCCTGGTCAGAGGAGATCACGACGCCGGAGATCTGCTCCGCCTTCTGGATCGCATATCCGGCTCTGTCATAGATTCCTTCCAGTTCACCCATACCGTACACATAGTACTTCACGCTGCCGCTGTCCCCGCTGAGTGTGATCGTCAGCGGTTCCCCGGATACAAGCTGGTTCGGTTTCAGGACTTTCGGATCTGTCTCGTCGAGCCCTTCGCCAAAGGTAAGGCGCATCTGTCTCTGCATCCTGTCAGTGCTGTATGTTTCCAGAGAGATCGTACTGTCATTTCTCTCGTCATTGTTTGTGATGAACTCCTGAGTCGTGACATTGTACACGCTGCCGTTCTTCGTCACCCTGTTCAGTGTCACCAGGTTATCCTCGACCAGGATATCCGTCGTATAAATATTGTTGTCCGTGAAAGAGTAACTGGTAACTACCTTATTCTCTGCGCTGCGTATCTCCAGCTCATACATTGGGGTGATTTCTTCTCCCGAAGCGCTCACGCCTGCATCTGCCGGATTGATCTTTCCATAAATGAAGTCACTGTTCACGAAGCCCAGCGGTCTGACCGCCTGCCCTTCCGGCGCCTCAATAGTAAATTCATCCCCGTTCTGAAGGTTCATCACCTTTATCTCAGAAGCGGTATAAAGCGTTCCGTCTGTCTGGTATGCCATCAGATGTCCGTCGTCAGACACAGCGTACTGCCCCTCTTCCAGTCCGTCGGCCAGCACCTTCTGCTTATCCGCCTCCAGATCCACCTGGTAGAGCGAGCCTGCTGCCAGCACATAGAGCATTTCCTGGCTGTGATTATAGTAGACCATCTTTCCGAGCTCATCCTCAGCGATCGCAAATGATTTGGTACTCGGTATGAACGCCTTCTCTTCGATCGCACTGCTGTCTATATTAAAATAATAGATACCCACGCCGACTTCGCCTTCGTGCGCGCCGCAGTTCATATAGCCGTACACGGCAAATGCGAGACTGCCGCTGTTTTCCATGCTGATGATCCTTACCGCGTGCTGATCATTCCTGCTCCGCTCATCTCGTCCTTCCCTGTTGGCAAAACTGAACACCTGTGAGAGTTCATCCGTCTTCTTATTATAAAGCCACAGATCCCTCTCCCGGACAAAAGCCACTATAGTATCATCATCATTCGCCACATACTGGATATTATCCGATGCGATCCCGAACCGGATGCCGTTCTCATCCAGCACATTCCTGTTGCCGTTGAAGACCTGCTGCATATCCCGGTTATAATCGAGCAAATAAATCGTATCTCCGCTCAGGCGCACCCGATAGAATTCTTTCACATTGTAGTCCTGAGTCTCGCCCTCATCATCCTCACATTCCACCTGATACTTCGCAAGAAGTGATGTATAGACGCTGTTGCTTTCTTTTATACTCCACTGCACGTCTCCTATCACCTGAGGATTCAGCTCACCCCACTGGATATGAGTGATATCCGAGTGAATATTTACTGTCTGATAAGTACTGTTGTCACTCTCGTCACCCGGTTCAAGATAATAACTCAATTCCTCAGACACAGCCGCGCTCTTATCAAATGTCTTTGCATGAAAGTCCTGGGCAAACGTAAGACATCCAGCCGCTGTCACATCATCCGGGCGCTCGATTCTCGTGTAATAGCTGATCTCCCGGTCCCCGGCCGTCAGAACCACCCGGAGCACTGCCTCCTGGACTGATTCATCCAGAGCGTCATCCAGCTCCAGCTTCATCGCCTGGTCTTCCGTGATATTAGTCACCTCTCCGGTCTTATAAGTCTCTTTCCCATCCAGAGAATACACCTCATACTGTATTTTACTGATCTTATTTCCGTCAGCCTCCAGATTCATGGAAAGAGAACCGTCGCTCTCCAGCGTCGTGATCGTATCCCTCATCGCAGTGATATCCATCTCGTCCACATATCCGAACAGCATATTTACATTTTTGCCGTCCACCACGAACGATATCCTCGGCAGAGTCGGCGCTCCCATATCAACGATCTCATCCTCGTCGCCCCTGTTGACAACCAGACTGCTGATCACAAGCGCTGCTGCAAAAATAACAACCAGAACCCCTATCTTTATAACCCTTCTCTTCATTATTTATAATTCTCCCCTTTAATCATCCAGAAGAACTCCCAGAATGGGCTTCACGCCCAGGAGCTCTTCACATTTTATTATTTCCTCCGTAATTTTTTCATTTCTTTTTCCCTTTTTCACTTCCCTTATCAATATATTTTTCGGAGTATGCTCCATGTCTATGAACTCCAGGATCTGCGCGTCATACCCTTCCCTCTCCAGGTATTTTGCTCTCAGCCCATCTGTGACGATCGCCGCAAACCGTTCTTTCAGAAGCCCGTAATCCATGACCGGAGCCATACTCTCATTCTTGATCTGCCTGTTCAGTTCATGCTGACAGCACGGAACCGAGAGGATCACATCTGCCTTCCATCCGACCGCCTTTGCCAGAGCATAGTCTGTCGCCGTATCACAGGCATGGAGTGTAACTACCATATCCGCCTTGTTCACGCCGTCATAATCTGCAATATCTCCCTCCAGGAAAGTCAGCTTCTCATAACCATATTTCTTTCCCAGCCGGCTGCAGTGCTCGATCACATCCTTCTTCAGATCAAGTCCTGTAATTCTTATGTTATACCCCTTCAATTCATGCAGATAATAATACATGGCAAACGTGAGATAAGATTTCCCGCATCCGAAATCAATGATGGTCAGCTCTCTCCCGCTGTCGAGCCGCGGCAGGATATCTTCTATGAATTCGAGGAAGCGGTTGATCTGCCTGAACTTATCGGTCTTCGACCTGACGATCTTACCGTCTGCAGTCATCACACCCAGATCCTGCAGAAACGGGACCGGGATCCCTTCCTCCAGAATATATTGCTTTTTTCTGTTGTGGGAAAGATCCGCTTTTTTCGCCGCTGTCTGCCTTTTTCTTCGCTTGACCGTAACTTTCCCCTTCCTGCTCACAAGCACTGTACAGTCCTCATGCACTGTCTCGATCTGCATCTGCCGGAAGTCCTCCATGTATCCCAGGATCTTTTCCGCCGCCTCTTCCCCGCTCAGGTTTTCGTGAAACGCCTGTGTTTTTGTGAAGGATTCGATTTGAAAATGCAGATTTCCCTTTGTCTCCACCGGTCGGACTTTCACCTTTATTATTCCCTCTTTTTTCACGGGATTACTTATGACCGCCCGGACAAAATCTATATTTAAAACTTCTCTCAGCAAACTCGAGATTTCTTCCATATAACCACCCCTTAACCTGATTCTCCCCTCTGTCTTTTCCATTGTAAAGCAAAAAAGAGGCTGGCGCAAGTCAAAAGGGACAGTCCCTGAAAAGAACTGTCCCTGATATTGACCGCCTGCCTCTTTTTTCAGTTCATCGGAAGCTTCTCCATCTGCTCCACCAGAAATCCCTTCTCGCGGAGCATATCCTCGATCAGGTCAAGGGTCTCTTCACTGTCCGCCTCGACCACGTGGTAGTGGTATCCTGATGTGATATTCTTCAGCGGACTGGACTTGCCGTTTCTGATCTCTTCGAGAAATTCCTTCACCTTCCGGCGGGACGTTATATTCAACTCTGCTTCCATGCGTCCGTAAACTTTGTGGTTTACCATAACATTCTTTACACATCCGCCGAGGTCCACGATCGCATTGAGTTCCTCCTCAAGCTGGCTGTCCGTATGCCTGACCTTGAACGTCCGGCTTACAGCTGTATCCTCACTCAGGATATATCCTCTGTTCGTAGATATGATATCATATCCCGCGGCCCGGATCAGTGCGATATCCTGCACGATCACCTGCCTGCTGACATCATAGGAAGCCGCCAGCGACTTGCCCGAAACGGGAGTGCTGCTGCTCCTGATCTGATTTATAATGGCATTTCTTCTCTCCGATCCCGTCATCCGGTCTCTTCCTTTCTTCTATAGATCGTATCTTCTTCTACTCTACAGCATGAAGGTTTTTCATGGAAATGTCAAGTATCGGTGCAGAATGTGTCAGCGCTCCACTGGAAATATAGTCAACGCCGATCTCCGTCAGGCGGCTGATATTCTCCTTCGTCACATTTCCCGAACACTCCGTCTCTGCCCTTCCGTCAATGATATGCACTGCCTCCCGCATCTCATCGGCAGACATATTATCCAGCATGATGATATCGGCTCCCGCTTCCACTGCCTCTCTCACCATATCCAGATTCTCCACTTCAATCTCGATCTTGCGGACAAAGGGCGCGTACTCTTTCGCCATCTGTACCGCTTTGGCCACACTTCCTGCTGCTCCGATATGATTGTCTTTCAGGAGGACTCCGTCAGACAGATTGTATCTGTGGTTATAACCGCCGCCCACACGGACCGCATATTTTTCAAAGATCCTCATATTCGGCGTTGTCTTCCTTGTATCAAGAAGCTTCGTCCTGGTGCCCTTCAGCAGCTCTGCAACAGAATGTGTATAGGTAGCGATCCCGCTCATCCGCTGGAGATAATTCAGCGCAACGCGCTCTCCGGAGAGAAGGACCCGGATGTCGCCCGTGACCTTTCCCATGAGCTGTCCCTTCTTCACCTCATCTCCATCTTTGCAGTAAAACTCAGCCTGCGTATCTTCATCCAGAAGCTCGAACACTCTGCGGAACACATCCAGCCCGGCGATGATCCCGTCCTGCTTGCAGATCAGGTCCACTTCACCCTTCGTATATTCTTTCATCACCGCGTTTGTGCTCACGTCTTCACTTGATATGTCTTCTTTCAGAGCTTCCAGGATCAAATGATCACACTGAAGCGTTGTTGTAATCTTATTCATTTCTTTTTCTCCTTTATCATTTCTTTTTATGCGGTGCGTTCTTCCGTAGTCCCCACTTCCTTGTCTTCTGCGTCGGAGTTTCCATATGCACACGCGATCTTCTTCGCCGCACGTTTCGCAAACACAAGGCTTTCCAGAAGTGAGTTGCTTGCCAGCCGGTTTGCCCCGTGAACGCCGTTGCAGCTTGTCTCCCCCACCGCAAAAAGGTGTTCCATGGAAGTCCTGCTGTCAGAGTCAACCCAGATTCCGCCCATAAAGTAATGCTGGGCAGGGACAACCGGAATGCACTCTTTCGTCACGTCATAGCCCTCTTCCAGACAATGCTGATAGATATTCGGAAAATGCTCCAGGATCGTCTCTTTATCAATCTTTTCCATAGACAGCCACACATGGTCCGTTCCATCCTTTTTCATCTGCCCCTGTATTGCTTTTGTGACCACGTCCCTGGGGAGCAGTTCGTTTACAAAGCGTTCCTTGTCCTTGTTCAGAAGGATCGCTCCCTCTCCTCTCACAGATTCCGAGATCAGGAACCGGCGTCCCGGCTTAGTAGAATACAGTGTCGTCGGATGGATCTGAACATAGTCAAGATGTTCCAGACGGATTCCGTGCTTTTTAGATATCTCGATGGCATCCCCGGTAAGATGCGGGAAATTGGTAGAATGCTGATAGAGTCCTCCGATCCCGCCGCTTGCAAAGATCGTATCATCCGCATGGATCGTGATGCGTTCTCCGCTCTGGTCCTCTGCCAGGATTCCCGCACACTTTCCATCTTTTACTATTATATCTGTCATTGTAGTATATTCATAGATCTCGACATTATCAAGTCTTTTCACCTGGGCGAGGAGCTTGCTTGTGATCTCTTCTCCTGTGATGTCCTCATGGAACAGGATCCTCGGCCGTGAATGCGCCCCTTCCCTTGTAAACGCATACTCGCCGTCCTTTTTCTGAAACTCCACGCCGTATCCGACCAGATCATGGATGACATCCCTCGAACTTCGTATCATGATATCTACAGACTCTCTTCTGTTTTCATAGTGTCCGGCTCTCATCGTGTCCTCAAACCAGCTGTCATAATCATTGTCATCTCTCAGAACGCAGATTCCGCCCTGCGCAAGAAATGAATCGCTGCTCTCCAGATCTGATTTTGTGATCATGATGATCTTTCTGTCCGCAGGAAGGTTCAGCGCACTGAACAGTCCTCCCACTCCGGTTCCAACGATCACTACATCTGCATTCATTTCCATAATAAAAACATCCCTTCCTGCCGTTTTGGCATTTATCTGAAATTAATTTATTTCGCAAGCTCCAGCATTTTCTCCAGTGGACGGCCCGCTGTCTTTCTGAGCGCCTCTTCCATTTTCACTTCATTTTCTCCCGTCCTGAGCACGTGGAGTATCTTCTCCGGAGTGATCAGCTTCATATCCCGGCATACAGGCTCTGTTTCCGTAAACCAGAACTTTTTGTCAGGATACCGCTTCTCCAGCTCATATCTCACACCGTTTTCCGTACAGACAATGAACTCACCTGCGGCACTCTCACCAGCGTATTTGATGATTCCCGACGTGCTTCCTATGTAATCTGATATCTCAAGGACTTTCTCCGGACATTCCGGATGGCTGAGCACTTCCGCTGCCGGATGTGCTTCTTTCGCTTTCAGGATCTCCGAAGTCTGCATCTGCTCGTGGACAGGACAGTATCCCTCATTGTATACGAAGTGTTTTTCAGGCACCAGCCCGGCAATATAATGCGCCAGATTCCGGTCCGGGATAAAGAAAATATTCTTGTTCGGAAGCGCCTTCACGATCTGTACTGCATTTGCAGAAGTCACGCACACATCCGAGCAGCTTTTCAGCTCTGCAGTGGAGTTGATATAGCAGACTACCGCCAGATCGTCGTACGTCCTGCGCATCTTCTCCACGGTCTGCGCATCCGCCATATGCGCCATGGCACAGTCCGCAGCGGCGTCAGGCATCAGGACCGTTTTTTCCGGATTCAGAACTTTCGCGCTCTCTCCCATAAAGGAAACCCCGCAGAACACAATGGTCTGTTCCTCAAGGCCGACCGCGACCTTGCTCAGATAAAACGAATCCCCGATATAATCCGCAAGTTCCTGCACCTCCGGACTGACGTAATAGTGCGCCAGGATCACAGCGTTTTTCTCCTTCTTCAGTTTTTCTATCTCTTCTCTGACTGTCATGTCCACACCTCTTTTTTCTCTTTTCGGTTTAGTATAGCACCGCACTTTACAGGTGACAAGACACATGATTTTACAAAAAAATGACAAAAGATTAACAACCTTTTGTCATTTTGCTCAAAACCTTTCTTCTGTTACTCTCCTACATACACGGCTCTTGTACGCTCGCCGTCGTCCTCAAGCTCCACCTGAGGGAAGCTCTGGATATACTGTTTAAATTGAGAGAACCCATAATCTCTCACTTTAAAATCTCCGAACTTCATCCGGATCCTGTTTCCCAGAGATCCGAGGGAGATCCCGTAACGCCCGTTGATCCTGATCTGCTGGATGATATACTCCTCCAGCCTCTCCTTCTTGCTCTTATCCTCATAGAGGGTGACCGATACCTTCGTACCTTCCTGGATCAGCTTCAGCTTTGGAAATGTCTCCAGGAATTTCGACAGAAGGCTGTACCCATAGCGCCTGACGTCAAAATCCGGATACAATTTGACAAGACGGCTTCCCACCTCTCCAAGGCCGGTCTCCCTGTCATCGTTCTGATTTTCTGTAATGATCTTGACCACTGCCTCCTCGATCTGGTCCCGAGACGGGGCGGTCACCTTTTTCTGCTCTTTTTCTCGTGGATGAGGTTCTGCATTTTTCTCCTCCCGTTCCTCTTTCTCCATCGTATTGTCTTCCAGGAGAAGTTCCAGGACAGTGAAAATATCACACGCCTTCCGGAACGGAGACGGCGTCTTGTCCTCTCCCATTCCGATCACTGTCTTCCCGCTCTCCCTGAGCCGGCTCGCCAGCTTTGTAAAATCGCTGTCGCTGGACACAAGACAGAATCCCTCCAGCTGACTTGTGTAGAGCATATCCATCGCGTCGATGATCATCGCCGAGTCCGTGGCGTTCTTTCCATGCGTATAGCTGAACTGCTGGATCGGCGTGATCGAGTTCTGCAGCAGTTCCTCCTTCCAGCTGGCATTGTTTGTCTTTGTCCAGTCCCCGTAGATCCTCTTATATGTCACATTGCCGTACTTGGAGAGCTCGTCCAGTATCGGCTTTATATACTTTGCAGACACATTGTCCGCATCGATCAGCAGTGCGAATCTGTCTTCCATCTCATATACTCCTCTCCTTCGAGATTTTTCCATATAAACGTATCATTCTCATAGATCATATAGCTGTGGGGCGAATTTTCCTTCGGGATAGACACAGACCCCGGATTCAGATACCGATAAGTCTCTCCGGCGCCGTTCTCCTTCTCTTCGCAGGCAGGCACATGCGTGTGCCCGTTAAGAAGGATATCGCCTTCTTTCAGCGGCGGAACCTTCTCCGGATTGAACACATGTCCGTGAGTTGCGAACACTGACGCACCGGGAAGTTCCAGAAAACAGTAATCCGCAAGGATCGGAAAGTCGAGCACCATCTGATCCACCTCTGTATCACAGTTTCCCCTCACACACAGAAGGTCATTCTTCATCGGGTTGAGCATGGCGATCACTTCCTTCGGCGCGTATCCCTCCGGCAGATCATTGCGGGGACCGTGATACAGGATGTCCCCCAGAAGAAGAAGCCGGCCGGCCTCTTCTCTTTTATATGCTTCCAGCATCTGCCTGCAGTACAGGGCAGAGCCGTGAATATCTGATGCGATCATCAGTTTCATAGTAATGTTTCCTCCTTTCGAAGAAGATCGTATTCTTCTCTCTCAAATTCCTGAATGGAAATATGTTTCTTATTCGGGTTCGCGTACACAAACGTCTTGTCTACATTTTCCAGATAATTCTGTATCTTGTCGTTCGTCGCGCTTATGATCGCCTGAAAGCCAAGCCCGCGGATCAGGGAGATACAGCTTGCCACCTTTTCCGCATCCATCTTTGAAAAGGCCTCGTCCAGGATGACCAGCCGTATGGTCGGCGCGCGGCGGATCTTCGGAGAGAGATTGATCCGGTAGATCTGGGCAAAGCTTGCAAGAAGCGCGATATACAGTGGATTCTGACCCTCTCCGCCGGAATTCTTCCGGATCATCCTGCTCAGCCCGATCTTCATGTCTTTCTCCCCATGGATGATCTGCTGCATGTCAAAGGAAAGGTATGTCCTGTAATCCGCATACTTCTCCATATTCTTTCTCGCTTCTTCCAGCTCTTCCCTTGTCGCATCCTCCGGAGGGATGAAGATGTTGATCAGCTCGTTCATCAGATCCCCATATTCTTCCTCATGCTCCATGGTAAACATATTGAGCTGATTTTCCATTCCGCCCGAAAGCTGGGATGGCTTTATGCTGAGTGAATCATCCATAAACATTTTATAGAATCTTCCATCAGGTCCTTTATTCTTTGTGATCACGAACTGATACTTGTCCTTGCCGAAATCCAGTCTGCTGATAATGCGGTTCAGTTCATCCTTCATCTGATAAGCTTCCTGAATGGCACTTCTTATCTTGTAGACAAAGTCCTCTTTGAAGTGTTCCACCGCTGTGTGCGCCTGCTCCTTAGCCGCATTCCTGTAATCTTCCAGTTCGTCGCACTGAAGTTCTGAGAGAAGTTTGTCATAGGGACCGTTATCGGTGATCACAGCGGAAAACGTCCTGTTCGGATAGGCTTTCAGATAACCTGTACGGCGCTCTACCAGGCTGCTGTATGCATTATTTCTTGCATTTTCAATCCTATCCCTGTCCGAAACACGGCGCTGTCTGAGTGTTTCATAGCCAGTTCCTCTATTTTCATTGAGAAATTTTTCAAATTTATCTTCTTCTTTTTTATCTCTTTGAAAACTTTTTTCTTTCTCATTTAATTCAAAATTCAAGTCGGTGAAACTTTTTTGTAACCTTTCAGCATCCGACTGAATCTTCCAGATGTTTTGCTGAATTTTCTGCAGGGAATCTTTCACTTCATCCTGCCTTTTGAGAAGTTCCCCTTTCTTTTCTTCCCACACAGAGACGGATTCCTTCTGCAATTTTTTCATTTCTTCTATTATTTGATTCTTTCTTTTCTCTCTGGCCGCTATTTCATCAATATCTTTCATCCACTGGATATAATCCTCTGCCGGCTGCGAAAGATGCTCATACTGAAGGAGCTTTCCAGTCTCCTCTTTCACCTCCTGGAGAGGGAGCCGTTTCTCCTGCAGCTCCTGGCACCTTTTTTCCAGACGGCGCATCCGCTGTCGCATGCTCGTCTCCCCGATATATGCCTTCTTCGTATAATGATCCGGATTAATATACTGCAGCCGGAATCCCTGATACAGAATGCAGTCCGGAGTGATTCCGATCTTCTGTCCGCGCAGTTCTTCCACACTGGTGCATTTCATCACACTGCCCAGCGCAAAATCCACATACGCCCTGACATAATCTTCCTTCGCCGTCACTTCTTCCGCAAGGGAGCCTTTCCTTCTCCCGCCGGACATCCGGCTGTGCTCAAGGACTTTGTCAGTATCCAGCACAGCTGCCCGGAAATACTTCTTTTTGTCCATTTCCTGGTATACTTCCAGAGCGTCCTTTACATAGGCAGGTTCTACGACAAGAAGGAATTTACTGTTTCCAAGATATCCTTCCACAGCGTTATGCCATCTCTCATCCCTGATATCCAGAAGATCTGCAAGGATCCTGACAGGAACCAGTTTCCCGCACCTGCCGCGGAGACGGTTCCTCAGTTCATATCTCGCCTCCTCCAGATCACGCGGATAGACCTTCTTCCCCTGCCGGAGCGCCTTCAGCTCTTCCCTGGCATCCTTCTCTTCCCTCCGGATTTCCTTCAAGTCTGCTTCTGTTTCCTTAAGATCCTCTTCCAGGCTGCTCCGCAGAGAAGACAGGCTCTCTTTCAGCCGAAGAAGTGTATTTTCATCTATATCCCCAGCAGCAAACCGCTCGATATCCCACACGGTCTGATTCGGAGTCACATCCTTTTTCTTCCACGTCTCCAGGCCTTCCGCCGTCTTCTGCCATCTGGCCCGGCTGTTCTGAAGGCGCTCCAGAGTCTCATTGACGCCGGAAAGCTCCTTTTCCAGTGCAGAATATCCACTGTCCGCAATCCGCAGGATAACCTCTTCATATTCCTTCCGCAGCGCCTCCTGTTCCCCCTCCTCACGGGTTTTCAGCGTCTCCAGACGGGACTGCTCACCGGAACTTTCTGCGATCCTGTCCTTCAGCTCCCTGATCTTCTCCCGAGTCTGCAGGATCTCAAGCTTTCCGATCTGATAACTGCATTCCTCTGCTTCACTGCTGCAGGCATCATACTCTGCATATCTCTCTGCGATCTCCCGGAGATGCCCGATCTCCTGCATCGTCTCTTCAATCTTACTCCGCATCCTGCCGTACTGCATGACGCTTTCCTGAAGATCTTCGATATGGATGTCCTTTTCCATGCAGATATATTCTTTCACAAAATCTTCAAGTTTAATGTTCATCCGAAATGGAATGGCACGTTTAAATAACCTTGGAAACTTTTCCATATCCAGACCACCCAGATAGATGTCATACATCTGACGGCGGAACCGCTCATTGCTCGGACCGCAGTAGTACTGCTCCGATGGGAAAGTCCGCTGCAGATACTCCCTCACTTCACCCGTTGTCAGACATCTACGGTCCGCCCAGTACTGGTTCTCCAGAAGGCCGCCCGTATGCCAGAAGAACAGTCTGCTGATCTCATTTGTTGCAGTCTCTACATCAAACACGACTCCCACACACTGCTTTTCCTTTGTATCTGTCTGGTCGAACTCGAGCACGATCGTACTGGAAAAGTTTTTATTTCTCAGATAAACAGACTCATTGTTCTCCCCGATGTTCACCATTCCTCTGAGATACTCGATCAGTGAACGGTCCGAGTCATCAGCCGCAGCCTTGTTAAAGAAGCCGCGTCCGTCCGTATTGGCATAGAGAACGATCTGGATCGCATCGATCACTGTAGACTTTCCGCTTCCCGAATGCCCTGTAAAAAAATTCACGCCTTCGCTGAATGAAAGTATCTTTCTGTCAATATAATGCCAGTTATTCAGACAGATCTTCGATAGTGCCTTGAACGGCTGCTTCTTCTCCAATGTAATCCTCCTCACTGAATGTATTCAACAGTTCCCTGACGCTGTCACCCATGAGCACCGCATTGATGCACGGGTAGATCACAAGTCTTGTATTCTCGTCCAGTTCCTCCAGCACATCCAGCGGTTCAATGATCTGATATTTCTTCAGCAGGGCGATCGTCCTCCGCATTTCCGTAGGAGACGGAAGAGAACTCAGCACATGGAATTCTCCCGCTCTGCCGTTCAGCATCCCCATTGTCACCGCCACATGGCTGCTGGAAGACGCTGACGCCATCTGCTCGTCGTACAAAAGCTTCAGCACAAGAAGATAGATCGTCGCCAGGCGGGGGAGCTTCTCTCCCCAGAGCGCCTCTTCCTGGATATAGATCACTCCCATATGTACGTTCTGCCTCAGAGAAATTCCAGAGACCATAAAATACTCTCTTAAGAAATCAATGTATTTCTCCGCGATTTTATATTCTTTTACAGAAGTCATTCTGCCTGATCTTCTGTCATATTTTCTTTCCAGAAGAAAAGTCTGCCTGAACAAAGCCTGTATCACTTCCTTCATTCCATCCTTTTCCTCATCTGTCAGCGATTCATAATACTCTATCATTCAGGTCTCCTCTGTATAAATTTCAGGTGCGGATACCGATATTTCCCGTTCTGCACCATCTCCGTTCCTTCTTCCAATGCAGTAAATCTGCCGTTTCTGCGTATACTGTAATCATAGGCAAGGATCAGCTTCTCAAACTCTTCCTCACTCATGGGACCGAGCTCCGCGGTATCCATAACATCCTCTCTCATATGTGACTCGATAAATGCTTCGATCTCCGCTCTGCTGTACCGCATCTGAACACGGTTCATCTTAAGCACTTCCTCGCGGTCAAGATCTGCCGTCTCTTCCTCCTGCTCCATCCTGCTGATAAAGTCCGCCTTCGGACGACGCCGCTTGTACAGCGATTTCTCTGACAGGATCTCCAGATGCGACAGGTTCATCTTCCCGGCCGCAGCGCGAAGCATCTCCTCCTTCCGTTCTCCTGACGCGATCCGGTTCAGAAGCTGAACGATCAGCCCCTTGGTATCTGTCTCCCCGCTCAGAAGATAATTAAGCCTTGTCACTGTTGCTCTCACGTACTTGGAATGCTCTTTATCCATATTCGCGATCCGGTGCTCGATATCGTCAAATCCACGCTCGATCAGATCCAGGAGATCAAGGACATCATCCCCCTTGTCTCCGGCAGCCGAGGAGCGCTCTCGGACTTTCTCGATCCACTCTTCGTCCTCCCTCATCTCCTGCAGGCATCTCTTGATATCATTCTTGTAAATGTAGAAGTTGTCTGAAGTCTTAAGGATGTGATACTTTTTCCTCACTACTTCCTCGACATAGCCGTCTAAGTGTTCCTTCAGAAGATCGCTGTAGTTCTCCTTGTCCAGCAGACGCTCAAAGAACTTGTCCATATTGTGGAGCATGTCCTGCAGCGCCTTGTTCAGCCGCCGCGTATTCACCACAGCGGTCCGGAGCATATTCAGGTTCACTCTCGGGTCATTTCGAAAAGAATAAAGAGTTGCATATACGTTCTGAATATAGATCTCAGTCTCTTCCATATCCTCCGAGGTGAGACGTTCAAATGCACCAATCATTACAGCCGCATAATCCGGGATCACGATATTCGTCGTCATGGATGTGAAATCCTCGATCCGCTTCAGCCATCCTGTCTTCACAAGCCAGTTCAGTATCCTGGACGAAGTGGTCTCAAGCAGATCAAAATCCGTCTCCGTTTCCTCCCGCTCCAGACGGATCTTTCTCCGCGTGTTCATATCACTCAGAACCTGGAGGCACACCTCTCTTGTGAGAAAATAGTTACTATATTCATATTCCTCGTTGATACACAATAATGCATCTATATAAATCTCTCTGTTCACAGAGCGAAACAAACTCCAGAAAGAATCCGGAATTTCCAGACGAAGCTGCATGTACATTCTCCTTTGTCTGCGGTTCAATAGACCGGTACTTCTCCTCACATGCGCATAGACGCCCGCGCACTATAGGCAGAAAAAAGCCGAAAAGCTGCCTGCCGGAGACCGGCAGACAGCTGGATCACTAAATAAACGTCTTTATCTTTTCATAGATACCGTCCGTGTCAAGTCCGTATTTCTTCAGAAGTTCCAGAGCCGGACCCGACTCTCCGAATGTATCATTGATGCCGATCTTCATCACCCTGGTCGGCGCCTTCTCTGACAGCACATCGCACACAGCGCTTCCGAGTCCTCCGATCACGGAATGCTCTTCCACTGTGACGATCTTTCCCGTCTTCTCCGCAGCCGCAACGATAAGCTCCTCATCGATCGGCTTGATCGTATGGATATTGATCACCTGTGCATCGATCCCGTCCTCTGCAGCAAGGCGCTCGGCAGCCTCAAGGCAGTTATAAACAGGAAGTCCTGTCGCAAAGATCGTAAGATCCTTTCCTTCTCTTAAGACTACGCCCTTTCCGAGCTCAAACTTATAATCCGGCCTGTCATTCAGGATCGGCACTGCAAGACGTCCGAATCTCATGTACACCGGTCCTTCATATTCATATGCAGCTCTCACTGCAGCTCTCGCCTCAATATAGTCTGAAGGATTGATCACGACCATTCCCGGGATCATTCTCATCAGGGCGATATCCTCGATACACTGATGTGTGGCTCCGTCTTCCCCGACAGAAATGCCCGCGTGGGAAGCGCCGATCTTCACATTCAGATGCGGATATCCGATAGAGTTTCTTATCTGCTCATATGCGCGGCCAACAGCAAACATCGCAAAAGAACTTGCGAACGGAACTTTTCCCGCTGCAGCGAGTCCTGCCGCAACCCCCATCATATTTTCCTCCGCGATACCACAGTCGATAAAGCGGTCCGGGTAAACCTTCTGGAACTCACCGCTTCTTGTCGCCTCTGCCAGATCCGCATCGAGCACGACGATATCTTCATGTTCCGCTCCGAGCTTCACCAGTTCTTCACCATAACTATCTCTCGTCGCAATTCTCTTTACATCTGACATAATGCTTCCCCCTCCTTCTCAAGATCTGCCATCGCTATTTTATATTCTTCATCATTCGGTGCTTTTCCGTGCCAGCCGGCATTGTTCTCCATGAACGAAACGCCTTTTCCTTTTACAGTTCTCGCAATGATCGCTGTCGGGCATCCCTTTACAGTCTTCGCCTCTTTAAATGCCGCGTCGATCTGGTCAAAATCATTTCCGTCGATATTGATCACATGGAAATTGAACGCCTCAAACTTCTTGTCGATCGGATACGGCGAATTCACCTTGTCTACCGGTCCGTCGATCTGAAGATTATTATTATCCACGATCACAAGAAGGTTATCCAGCTTCCAGTGTGCAGCGAGCATGGCAGCTTCCCACACCTGTCCCTCCTGGATCTCACCGTCGCCCAGAAGCGTATATACTCTGTAAGTATCTCCTGACATCTTGGCTGCAATGGCCATTCCCACAGCCGCAGAGATTCCCTGTCCGAGGGAGCCTGAAGACATATCAACTCCCGGGATACACTTCATATCCGGATGGCCCTGAAGATAAGAGCCGGTATGGCGCAGTGTCACAAGATCTTCTTTCGGGAAAAAGCCTCTCTCCGCCAGAGCTGCATACAGTCCCGGCGCCGTATGTCCTTTTGAGAGTACAAACCGGTCTCTGTCTGCCTTGTCCGGATCTTTCGGATCAACATTCAACTCTTCAAAATAAAGATACGTGAAAATTTCCGCTGCTGAGAGCGATCCGCCCGGATGTCCTGCCTTTGCACTGTGCACGGACACTACAATGTCCTTTCGAATCTCATTTGCAGTCTTCATCAGCTTTAACTTATCCATATGATTCTCCTCTTTTTATGAATTTTTGTCTTAAGCATTACCTTTCCCAGAATACAGCTTTATAGTCTTCCCGAAATCTGATTCTTCTTTCCGCTGTTTTCATTATAGATTTACAATGTGTCTGTTGTCCAGTAGATAAGAGGCATTTCACCTCCAAAAAGCGGTATTTCCGCTGTTTTTCTCCCGGTTTCACAGCGCACCCTGCCATAGTAACATATTTCTCCGGATATTTTAAGCCCCTTTTTTACAAAAATTTTATATCTACAGCTCTGTCCTTCCCTCCAGCGCGCGGAGCAGCGTAACTTCATCAATATATTCCAGATCTCCGCCCACGGGAACACCACTGGCGATCCTGCTCACCTTGATCCCTGCCGGCTTGATGAGCTTGCTGATATACATCGCCGTCGTCTCCCCCTCGAGACTTGAGTTCGTGGCGATGATAACCTCGTCCACATCTCCCTGCAGACGCTCCATAAGTTCCTTCAGCCTGATATCCCCCGGGCCGATCCCGAGCATCGGCGAGATCGCACCGTGGAGCACATGATAGACTCCGTTATATTTTCCTGTCTTCTCATATGCCGCCAGATCCCTCGGCGTCTCCACCACCATGATCGTCTTCTTATCCCGGTCCGGATTACTGCAGATCGGACATACATCCCGGTCTGTGAGCGTGCAGCACACCTTGCAGTAGCGCACATTCCGCCGCGCCTCAACGATCGCGTTTGCAAGACCTTCCACCTGATCCATCGGCATATTGATCACATGGAACGCAAGGCGCTGCGCCGATTTGCTCCCGATTCCCGGCAGACGGGAGAACTCCTCGATCAGCCGGCTGATCTGGTTGCTGTAATATTCCATTCCCTACACCTCTGTCTTGAATTCTCGTAAAGGAAGGCCAGTTCTCTGTGAACCGGGAGCACTCTCCCCGCCACAGGGATCTGACCCCCTGAAACATAAAATGATTCCTTTTTAAGTTACTGCTCACACCGCAGATAGGAAACTGCAACGTCATGCCTTCATGTAAGAGCCAGTTTTCTATCCCCGAGTGCGAGTAGAACTCGTAACCTTTCTAGAACATTCCCGGCATTCCGCCTGTCAGCTTTGACATTGCCGCGCCGCTCTCCTCCTCAACCTGACGGAGAGCCTCATTCGTCGCTGCAACGATCAGATCCTGCAGCATCTCAATATCCTCAGGATCAACGACCTCTTCCGCAAGCTTTACGCCCAGGACTTCCCGCTTTCCGGAGACAGTCACCTCAACTGCCCCGCCGCCTGCGGTCGCTGTAAATTCCTTCGCTTCGAGCTCCTTCTGCTGCTCCTCCATCTGACGCTGCATACGCTGCGCCTGTTTCATAAGATTCGCCATATTTCCCGGCATTCCGCCGCCCGGGAATCCGCCTCTCTTTGCCATATCTAATCCTCCACTGTGATCTCCATGTTGATTTTCTGTTCTATATCCACGAACGTGTCCTCAAAGTGCCGTCCCTCTTCCACGCACCGCACTTCGATCTCCACTTTTTTTCCTATCTTATTCTCGATCAGACCTTCCAGTTCCTGCACATGATCCTCGCGCCCCACTACGCTGGCCGCCAGACTGTCTGGAAGGACAACTAAAAGACGATTGTCCCCTCCAAGGCTCAGCCTTGCCTTCTTGAGATACCCTCTGACCATTCCGGAAGCCTCATCCGCAATAGAGCGGAAATTTCTCACGACCTCCTGCACATCCTCCGGTATCGCATTGGGAAGTTCAGGGCGCTTCTGCGCTTTTCCGGCGGCTTCTCCCTCTCCGCTGCCGTTCACATACACGATCTTCTCCTGCATACTGCCTGCAGCGGCGATCCCCTGCTCAACCTTCTCCTCCACCGCACGGATCCGTTCAAGCAGTGAATCCTGATTCGTTTCCATCGCGGGTGTACAGAGCTTGATCAGCGCGACCTCGAGCATCACCCTCTTCTGGGTCGCATATCTGAGCTGTCCCGAGAGTTCAGAGAAGATTCTGATATAGCGCAGCAGCGCGTCAGTCTCGATCATCTCCGCCTCTTCCTTGAGCTGCATCATATTTTCCGTGGATACATCCAGCACATCCTCTATATTATCAGAAGTTTTTACCAGAAGCAAGTTTCTTAAATACCATGTAAAATCCGCCGCCAGCTGGGTCAGCTCCCTGCCCTGCATGATCAGCTCCTCCACGATATCCAGCACCCCTGCCACATCTCTGGCGATCGTCTTTCTCAGAAGCCTGCTGAACACATCCGTGTCCACAGCGCCCAGCACTTCCAGCACATTGTCGTAGGTCAGCTTCTGTCCCAGATAAAAGGCAATGCACTGATCGAGCAGGCTCAGCGCATCTCTCATGGAGCCGTCCGCTGCTTTCGCGATATACCGCAGCGCTTTCTCCTCCACGTCAACGTGCTCAACTTCCATCAGCTCCTTCATCCTGTCTGTGATGGTCTCGATGCTGATCCTCTTGAAATCATAGTGCTGGCATCTCGACAGGATCGTGATCGGTATCTTGTGCACCTCCGTGGTAGCCAGGATGAAAATAACATACTCCGGAGGCTCCTCCAGCGTCTTCAGCAAGGCGTTGAACGCTCCGATGGAAAGCATGTGTACCTCGTCGATGATATAGACCTTGTACCGCCCCTCCGTCGGACGGTATGTGACCTCTTCCCTGATCTCACGGATATTGTCCACGCCGTTATTGGATGCCGCGTCGATCTCGATCACATTCATGGAAGTCCCCGCTGCGATAGATCTGCACATCTCACATTCCCCGCACGGGCTTCCATCGACCGGATGCTCGCAGTTTACCGCCTTCGCAAATATCTTCGCCACCGTCGTCTTTCCCGTTCCTCTTGTTCCGCAGAACAAATAAGCATGCCCGATACGGTTTGCCTTGATCTGATTCTGTAATGTAGTGATGATATGATCCTGCCCTTTCACATCCTCAAATGCCGCGGGCCGGAATTTTCTGTAAAGTGCCGTATATGACATGAATCACACCTCGTCTGAACTTTTTTCTTCAAGACTCGGCATCCGCCTGCGGAAATCTTCCCACAGACGGATGCCTCTTTTCTCTCGTGTCTTTCTCTCTGTAAATCATTCGTCTCCGAAGCTGATGCCGAGCATCCTCGCCTCTTTGATCAGGCTGCATTTCGGATCGACTGTCTTAAGCTTTCCTGCCACATCTCCGAGCGGGACCTTTGTCGTCTCTCCGTTCTTCATCGCAACCATATAACCGTACTGCTCTTTCAGAATCATCTCCGCCGCCTTCGCGCCAACTCTTGATGCGAATACACGGTCATAGGCACACGGAGATCCGCCTCTCTGTGTATGTCCCGGAACAGTGATCCTAACTTCCTTGTCCGTCTCCTTCTGGATCTGCTCTGCAAGCTCGTAGGCGATGGAAGGATATTTTCTCTTCGCCACTTTCTCCTTGTACTCTTTCTTCTTTAACTTCGCATCCTCCTTGGAGATGGCTCCCTCAGCGACCGCAAGGATGGTGAACGGCTTGCCTGCATTGGTACGCGCATCGATCACCTTCTTGATCGCCTTGATGTCATACGGGATCTCCGGGATGAGGATGATGTCTGCTCCTCCTGCGATACCCGCGTGCAGTGTAACATATCCTACCTTGTGTCCCATGACCTCAATGATAAATACACGGCTGTGGGAAGTTGCCGTCGTGTGGATCCTGTCGATCGTATCTGTTGCGATATCAACCGCACTCTGGAATCCGAACGTCATATCTGTTCCCCAGAGATCATTGTCAATGGTCTTCGGCAGTGTAATGATATTCAGACCTTCCTCACGGAGCAGGTTCGCTGTCTTGTGCGTCCCGTTTCCTCCGAGTATCACAAGGCAGTTCAGGTTCAGCTTGTGATATGTATGCTTCATCGCCTCTACCTTGTCAAGGCCGTCCTTGTCCGGCACGCGCATCAGCTTGAACGGCTGTCTGGAAGTTCCCAGTATGGTTCCTCCGCGTGTCAGGATTCCGGAGAAATCCTTTGCTGTGAGCATACTGAAGACCGCATAGATCAGACCCTTATACCCGTCCTTGAAACCGTAGATCTCCACATCGTCTCTCTTGGAACAGATTCCCTTGACGACTCCGCGCATCGCAGCGTTCAGAGCCTGACAGTCACCGCCGCTTGTCAACATTCCGATTCGTAACATAACACTTCCTCCTTTATCTCGCCGGCTGAAACTACCGGAAGCGCCAAATGACACATCCCGGGATTGCAGGCGGCCGCCACTGTCCCGGGCCGTTCCGGGATCTGGCTCGTCGCTGCTGCAAAAAGATAAGCAGCCGGTTTTATCCGACTGCTTATTATTATACACCATTTGCAAACCGCGAACAAGGCAATCTGTCTTTTTTTACATCCCGCATGTGCGCCGGAGATATCCTCCGATGTCCATGTCTTCCTGAACTTCCGTCCGGCCGCTGATTATAAGCGCTCCAGAAGTTTCTCGCGCTCTTCCTCATATCCCGGTTTTCCGAGCAGAGCAAACATATTTCTCTTATAACTCTCAACGCCCGGCTGGTTGAACGGATTAACGCCGAGTAAGTATCCGCTCACACCGCATGCAAATTCGAAGAAATAGAACAGCTCACCGAGATAGAACTCGTTCTGCTCCGGAATCTTCACCATAAGGTTCGGCACATTTCCGTCTGTATGAGCAAGGATCGTACCGTTCATAGCGCTCTTGTTGATGAAATCAACCGTCTTTCCTGCCAGATAGTTCAGTCCGTCCAGATCAACCGGCTCTTCATTGATCACGATCTCTTCCCTGGACTTCTCTACATTCAGAACAGTCTCGAACAGGATCCTGTTTCCGTCCTGGATGAACTGACCCATGGAGTGCAGGTCTGTTGTCAGGTCTACGGATGCCGGGAAGATACCCTTCTGGTCTTTTCCTTCGCTCTCACCGTAGAGCTGTTTCCACCACTCAGATACATAGTGAAGGCTCGGCTCATAGTTTGCCAGAACCTCTACTGTCTTGCCCTTGCGGAGCAGGATGTTGCGGATCGCCGCATACTGCATTGCATCGTTCTCTGCAAAATCATTCTCAAGTGCAGCCTTTCTTCCCGCTGCAGCACCTTCCATCAGCTTGTCGATGTCAGCTCCGCTTACAGCGATCGGAAGCAGACCTACTGCTGTGAGCACGGAGAAACGTCCTCCCACGTCATCCGGCACAACAAAAGTCTCATAACCTTCCTCTGTAGCCAGATTCTTAAGAGCTCCCTTCGCACGGTCTGTCGTTGCATAGATTCTCTTTGCAGCCTCTTCTTTACCGTATTTCTTCTCCAGAATCTCTTTAAATACACGGAAGGCGATCGCAGGCTCTGTTGTCGTTCCTGATTTAGAGATCATGTTGATAGAGAAATCTCTGTCTCCCACAACGTCGATCAGGTCCTTGATATATGTGCTGCTGATGCTGTTTCCTACATAATAAATCTCCGGAGCTTTTCTGATTTCTTTTGAAACCACATTTGCAAAAGAATGTCCGAGGAATTCGATTGCAGCCCTGGCTCCCAGATAGGATCCGCCGATTCCGATTACAAGAAGTACATCAGAATCATTTCTGATCTTCTCTGCCGCCTTTTTAATTCTGTCGAACTCTTCTTTGTCATAATCCACCGGAAGATCAATCCATCCGAGGAAATCATTTCCTGCGCCTGTTCTGGAAAGCAGTTTTTCCTTCGCCTGCGCAGTAAGCTCGCTCATATATTCCATCTCGTGCTCCTGCACAAAACTACTTGCTTTTGAATAGTCAAATGTTACTCTGCTCATTGCTACCCTTCCTCTCTGATATTCTGATATCATTGTCATCTTTTGATGTACGGCACAGGAACGATCTCGTGCCCATACCAATACCTCATGCACATTTTACCAAATATGCCATTCATATTCAAGCAAATGAAATTAATATCCGCTTATTAATCTCTCTTATTGTGGACAGCGGCCTCTTCCCGATCATGCGAGGAACTCTTCCAGTATCTGCCTTATCGCCTCCTCTCTCAGTACCGGCTTGTCTTCCTCTTCCGCCTTTTCCCTCACGGCGCTGCGCGCCGGAAGCTTCCCTCCTTCCGTCTTCTCCGGATTCCGCGGCTCTCCTTCAATATTGATGGACAGGCATCTCTCTTCTTTCTTTGTCTCCTTCTCCGACGCCTGAGGATTGGCCTGGGATGCACTCTGAAACACAGGCTTCTGTGTGCTCTCCCCGGCGATCACGCTGATCTCTTCCCGATCCGTCTGCTTCTGTTTTTTCAGGCGGAGAGCACATATATTCTCCAGATAATCGATCATATACATCTTCACCGCGTTTATCTTATAAGGCTCGTCCGAAAGTCTGCTGATGACCGACAGCAGGACCACACCGGCGATGCCTGTCGCAATATATTGATAAACGGATTCCGTGAACCCGTAGGAAAGATATTCAGCGGACGCTCCCAGCGCCGCGAGGATTCCTACAAACCACACGGACAGCAGCTCGATCTGCCTCCACGTATGGATCCGGAATAGGAATCCCCTGTATTCATATATGTATTTTTCCACAAATGCATCAATATTTTCAACTGAATCGTGTACCATACATGCGTGTTCATATTTTGATTTCACGAGCTTTATCAGTTTGTGCGTACTCTTCGGCATATTTCCCGCCGCTTTCACCAGCCTGCGAAGTGTAAAATGATTCACGATCTTCGCCGCAACTCCCAGAACACCGATCACTGCGATAAGATAATAGATGATATTGGTGTCCGCCAACAATTGTTTCAACATAGCAAACCCTCCTGTTTTATATTCTCCCACAACATTTCCCTGTCAGACGACGGTATGGATTGTGTTTGTGCACATTATAGCCCAAGTTTTCCGGCATGTCCGCATAAACCGTTTTACATATTTCTACACCTGGACTTCCATTCCCGCGAAAAAAGTACCGGCACTGTTCCCTGTCTCAGGGACTTCTCAGGTTCAGATTTTCTCAACATCATCACGCTGCCGCGGCTTTCCCACTTCTCGTCTCAGGATGTTCAGAACTGTCGCTTTCACGCAGATAAACCCGAAAAATGGCACACAAAAATTTGTATTTCTGATTCTGATTTGCTATAATGCAAGAGGATTGGAGGTTTTGATAATTATGGAATACAGACCAAAAGGAGTCTGTTCACAGCAGATTCACTTCGACATAGTAGACAATAAGGTAAGAAATGTGTCATTTGTAGGAGGATGCAACGGCAACCTGCAGGGAATCTCCCGCCTCATCGAGGGAATGGACGTAGACGAAGCCATCTCCCGCATCGACGGTATCCGCTGCGGATTCAAGTCAACTTCCTGCCCGGATCAGCTCGCACAGGCATTAAAACAGGCATCCGGGAAATAATAACAACAGAACAAAGAACAAAAGGTTACTGAATGAACAGTAACCTTAAAAGAAAAAGGACCTTCCTTAAGTCCTGAAAGCAGCCGCTGTATGCAGCGCCTTGTGGTGTTTTCTTGGAACAGGTTACTCAAAATTATTTTTTTCTAATTTTAAAAGTTACTCCGTAGCGTCGCATCACAGCGGCTGCTTTCAAGACTTAAGGGAGGTCTTTGGGTTCGGTATTCAATTTTAGGGGACTAAAATGCCATTTGTTGCAGAAAATGTTTCTTCCATTGGATCATCACCTTTCTGTACTATATGGTCCGCATGAACCCTATAATAGTATCCACGATCTACAGTAATAGTCTTTCCTGCATATACAAAATAATCATCTGTAGCCTCTTCCATAAACCAATCAACTTGTCCCCAAGCATCTTCTTCTTCAAGATACCTATCAACATATATTATAACTGCTAGATAGTCCACATCATGATTAGCAGTTGTAGCACCAAATGCATAAACTCTTTTTGTCCCCGCCTTAGATATGGAACATTCTCCCGTCATCATATGTTTTCCTCTTGTAAGACTATCTTCCGATGTTCCAGATGACGAATCTGCATTTATAAGATAAGATCCATCTACTTTTCTTATTTCATTATCTGAAGCTTCGACATTTTGTATAGAAGTTATCGAAACACCAGATAAAATCATAATACTAATTACAAATGATAAAATGCGTTTTTTCATAGTACCTTTCCTTCTCCATTTTCCTTTAATAAGTAAACAATTCAAATCAAAAAAACTTACGCAGTTTTCATAAAAAAATAAGATTTTTTAATATTTTATCAAACTCATCTTTTCCTAAAACGCCCGCTAATTGATAATGGACATCTCTATATTCAAATTCTGCAATATACCTATTTTCTTTGGAACCTTCCACTTTATATTCTTGTATGTTAATAACATAATTATTGTTTTCAATTTTATATTCTTGTAGTAGTTGATCCAAATCTTTCTGTCCAAATGATGAATCCGTATTATTCATATACATAGTATATCGAAGTATCTCATTATTATATTTATAAAATAAATATGCTTTATTTTGCTCATCATCTAGTATATATCTTTGTAAAATTGTATTTTGGGGTTTATACCCCAATCTTACGATAGAAATGCCAAAGCACTCATTAATCTCTTTATATACACCTATCTCATCAAGATCTTCTGTAGGTTGAGATTCCATATCCTCCACATCAATATATTCCAAATTATCATTCCCTGTAATCCTATTCCATATCACCTTCCAGTAAGACTTACTCCCCACACCTGTCATCACACTACCGCACACAAGAACAATCACTGCTGCCAGCGCCACGATGAGATAGCGGCGTTTTCTCCTGTAGTGTACTTTCTTCAGGCGCTTGTCATATTCATATTCCTGTATCTTGTTAAAAAGTGAAGTTTCCATGTCGTCAGAGACCTTGATATCGTCAAGATCACTTCGGCTCTCGACCTCTTTCTCAATCTCTTCGGCTTCCTTTTTCACTTCTTTATTCAGCGATAATTTTTTCAGATCTTTCATTCTATGCCCCTTTACCTGCCTTACATTTTTCCTTGACTTTTTATCAAATAGGGTTAATATGAAATTAATCAATTACTGGAGGTTATCTGTCAATGAAGCGAATCATTTTAACCGGCGGAGGCACCGCCGGACATGTCACTCCGAATATTGCTCTGCTCCCCCGTCTGAGGGAGCTTGGTTATGATATACATTACATAGGTTCCTACAACGGGATTGAAAAGGAACTGATCGAACCTTTCGGCATCCCGTATCACGGAATTTCTTCCGGAAAACTGCGCCGCTACTTCAGCGTGCAGAACTTCACGGATCCGTTCCGTGTTCTGAAGGGCTTCCATGAAGCCCGCGTCCTGATCAAGGACCTGAAACCGGATGTGATCTTCTCCAAAGGAGGATTCGTGTCCGTTCCGGTCGTTCTTGCCGGCAAACGGAGCAAGGTTCCGGTGATCATCCATGAGTCTGATATGACTCCCGGACTTGCGAATAAGATTGCCATACCATCTGCGGCAAAGGTCTGCTGCAACTTCCCTGAGACACTGGAGAACCTGCCAAAGGATAAGGCAGTCCTCACCGGATCTCCGATCCGTCAGGAACTTCTCTCCGGAAATAAGATCGCAGCCATGGATCTGTGCGGATTCACCGCTGACAAACCCGTTATACTTGTGATCGGCGGAAGTCTTGGATCTGTCGTAGTTAATAAAGCAGTGCGCGAGGCTCTGCCGGATCTGCTGAAAGACTTCCAGATCATTCATCTCTGCGGAAAAGGAAAAATGGATGAATCATTATCCGGTACGAAAGGATACTGTCAGTTTGAGTATATCAAAGATGAACTCCGCGATATCTTTGCCCTGGCTGACGTCGTCATTTCCAGGGCCGGAGCGAATGCGATCTGTGAGCTTCTCGCGCTCCGCAAGCCGAACCTGCTCATCCCGCTCTCCGCAAAGGCAAGCCGCGGAGATCAGATTCTCAATGCACGCTCCTTCGAGCGTCAGGGCTTCAGCCTTGTACTTGAGGAAGAAGAACTCACAAAGCAGTCTCTCATCGATGCAGTACACAGACTTTACAGCGACAGAGGAAGCTTTATCGATGCAATGCGCAATTCCAGACAGCAGGATCCGATCAACACGATCATCGGTCTGATCCAGGATGCTGCCGGAAAATAGATTCTTCTAAAGAAGATATTACACAAAAACTGAACAAATCTAACGGAAAGATTCCGGGAAGTAACAGCGTTCTCTACGTCTATACTTCCCGGTTCATTTCTTCATATTCCACTCCATACCTTTTTCTTATCCACTTCTTCGCTCTATGAAGAAGACTGTGAAGCACCTCCACGCGGATTCCCATGATTTCAGCGGCTTTTGCCTGCGGCGTCTCAAGATAGTAGACAAGCATTATTGCTTCATACCACCTTGAGTTCTTCTCCATCAGCGCACCCATAATACGTTCATGAAGCTTTTTCTTCTCATCAGATAGTATATGTCCAAAATATTCATCTTCAGTACTTTCTCTGGATGGCTCTCCCGCTGCCTCTTGAGCAGAATCACCATTCTCAAGAACTTCTCTTCCCGCTTTCTTTTTATAATTCAAAGATGCATTCTTCGCTGTTGTATAAAGCCATGAAGGAATATTGTCTTTTCTGAAATCATCGAATCCGATGTACAGTTTAAGAAAAGTATCCTGCGCGATATCCTCTGCCGCTTCATAACTGCCGGAATAAATATATGCTGTCTTCAAAACAAGATTTTTATATTTCTCATAAATCTCGTTAAATTCACGATTACCTGTCAACATATCTGCCCCGGTATTATTTCAGCTTTCCGAGTATTTCATCCCTGTCTTCATCCGTAAGCTCACCCATATGCCAGCCCAGACCTACATTGTCATTCTTATATCTCGGAATCAGATGCATGTGGAAATGAAATACCGTCTGGCCTGCTGCCTCCTCATTATTCTGCACGATGTTGTATCCGTCGCATCCCAGCACGTCCTTCATCTTATTCACCATTTTCTTTGCAAGGACGATAGCTTTCGAAGCAAGCTCATCGTCAATGTCATACAGATTTCTGTAATGCTCCTTCGGAATGATCAGCGCGTGTCCCTTGGACGCCGGTCCAAGATCCAGTATCACACGGAAATCATCATCCTCGTAAAGTGTTGCAGACGGGATCTCACCGGCTGCGATCTTACAAAAAATGCAATCTTTATCTTTCATATCTGCTCCTCTTTTCCACATTTTATTTTATATCAGTATAGACCATTTTCTGGAAAAAGAGAAGTATTTTTCACCCCTTGTCGAAACATGTCACTCTGATTTTATTGAACCGTCATCCCCGTCATGCTAGACTGAACTATATAAAAATATTTACTGTTTTTCGGAAAGTGAGGACCTTTTTTCATGCTTGAAAATATAGATATCAACAAAATGAACCGCCTGATGGAGGAGAACAAGGATGCCAAAGAGATCATAACCGGGCTCCTTGCCAACCACCATAAGGACGTCTCCATGATTGCTCATGAACTTCGAAATCCGCTGACACTGATTTCTTCTTCTCTCCAGGTCATCGAAGCACAGCACCCGGAGGTGAAAG
>ERZ1643249.720-NODE-720-length-35858-cov-16.969053_pt1 | contig 35858 bp, 32 predicted proteins | sample MGYA00579263_ERZ1643249 | MGnify/ENA primary metagenome ERZ1643249 (study PRJEB29033, sample SAMEA4952264) | chicken gut metagenome | biome: Broiler Chicken; feature: Gastrointestinal Tract; material: Caecum | place: Ireland | collected 2018 | study: Broiler...
TGATATGCTCCGACCAATCCTTTGCAAAGGGGCTTATATCGCGCTGGATGTGCGGCGGAGAGATCGATGTGGTGGCGACGTATAACCTGTTATACGTAGGCTCGCAGCTGGCGGAAGAGGGCGCGGGGATAGCGATAAGCCTTGACGGCATAATAAACACCGATAATACCGGCCTGGTGTTCAAAAAGCTGGAGCCTCCGCTCGAAACGCATGCCGACGTAATATGGAAGAGATATGCTGTATTTTCAAAGCCCGCCGAGCTGTTCCTTGCCGCGCTGAAAGAAGAATGCAAATAAAAATTGTTAAAATCGCCGAGATAATATATTTTTTGACAATATAACTGTTTAGCTGCCATAAAACGCGGAGGGCGGCGCAAATTATGCGCCGCCCTCCGCGTTTTAAATCAAAGAGTGTGAATATGGTTTAATCTTTCTGTTTAGACTTTAAAATCTTTTCGAACACAACGCCGTAGAAGTGCTCGGGCTGAGTGGCGCGCAGACAGTCCTGCACGAACACCGAGGCCTTATCCGCCGCCTCTTCGAGCGATTTGCCCGCAAGGTATTCGGCCGTGAACACCGAGGCGAAAATATCGCCCGTGCCGTGCGAGCTCTTGGGCAGCTTTTCGCCCATCACATAGGAGATCTTGTCCCCCCTCTTTATGGCCTCGCCTATCTTTCCGCCGAGCTCCACGCCCGTGACCACGGCGACGGCGCCCGTCAGCTTTGAGAGGGCGGCCAGCACCTCCTCCACATACGCCCTGTCGTACTCCGTCTTATACTCTATGCCCGTCAGGAAGCACGCCTCGGTGAGGTTGGGCAGAATTATGTCTGCCCTGCGGATAAGGCGGGCCATGCCCTTTACATACTCCATGTCGAACCCGCCGTACAGCTTGCCGTTGTCGGCGAACACGGGGTCGATTATCACGAGGGCGCCCTCTTCGGAGAACTCGTTGAAGGCGCGCTCCGAGAGGTCCATGAGCGAGGCCTTGCCGAGATATCCAAGCAGAAAGACGTCAAACTTAAAGCCGTTGGCACTCCAGTTTTTATAGATATTGTCTACCTCAGGCGTTAAATCGAGGTAGCTCCACTGTTTGAACATGGTGTGATTTGAGAGCACCGCCGTGGGCAGAACGCACGTTTCTACGCCGTAGGCCGAGAGTATGGGCAGGGCCACGGTGAGCGAGCACTGCCCCACGCACGAGAGATCCTGAATAGTGAGAATTTTTTTATCCATTGCCGTTATCTCCTTGAGAGAAATTTTATTCTGATTTTTAACATGGCGCGAAGCATTTAAGCCTGTACCGCGCTGCATAGTAACAATTATACCAGCATCTGATATTAATGTAATACCCAGATAAAGTAATTTTTTTAATACCAGACGATGAGTTCAGATAATAATATCGCGGCGGCGGCAATTTTTTTTGCCGCCGCCGCAAAGCGCCGTTCAGAAACCAAAAATTTTACTATTTTTTTACAACTTTATGCGCTATTTTTTTACAACCTCGCGCTATACTATAACCGATGCGTGAGCAAGAGAAGCCCTCTTGTTCAAAAAAATCCTTTTTTTCTCCCCGTAAGGTCGCCGATAAAGGCGACCTTACGGCATTCAGGAGAAAAACTCCCGCGAAGATACTTGAAGTTACATAACCCGCCATGCAGCGTGATTTTTCCCGCAACGTGCAACGGGGCGGCAAAAATCCTTTTTTCTCCCCGTAAGGTCGTCGATAAAGGCGGCTATACGGTATTTAAAGATATTCACAAAAATGCCGCGCAGCCGTGCGCGGCATTTTTCGTGACATTAATGTGCCGCATTATATTGTCTAACACAAATCCCCCCTTTAATTCCCCCCTTTAGACAAGGGGGGCTTGGGTATGTTTGATACTTTCTCCCCCTTTACACAAGGGAGCCTTACACTCAATCGAAGTCTATGTCGGTGAAGTTGAAGGCGGTTACGTCGAACAGTCCCCTGTCGGTGAGACGGAGTTCGGGGATCACCGCAAGAGCAAGGAAAGAGAGCGTCATGAACGGGTCAACCCCCTCCTTTACGCCCGCAGTGCGGGCGGCGGCGTACAACCTTTTAAGCCGCGCGACATGCTCTGCCGCGGCGGCGGAGCTCATGAGCCCAGCGATATCCAGCGGAACGGACTGAACATTGCCCGAGAGCGAGAGCGCCATGCCGCCGCCTATGCGTTTGAGCTCCTCCACTGCCAGCGCCATATCGGCTTTGCTGTCACCTATCACGATGATATTATGACTGTCGTGCGAGACCGAAGTAGCCGCCGCACCCCCCTTGAGTCCGTAGCCCTTTACAAGTCCCAGCCCAATCCTGCCGCTGGCAAAGTGACGCTCCACCACGGCAAGCCGCGTAAGGTCGGTGCCGCTCAAGATCACGTCACCGCCTTCGGACTGCACGTCGCACACGGTGTTTTTGGTGACGAGCGAGCCTGCCGTAAGCTCTATCGCGCGTGCGCGCGCGCCCTTTAATTTAATCGTAAAGTTTCCGCACTCACAGGCGCGACTTTCACCGTATCCTTCACCGTCTGCGGCAGCGCCATTCTGCCCGAGAACAACGGCTTGCCTCTCTCGGCCACCAGTCTGCCGCCCTTGAACACCGCCGAGCAGTTGAAATTTACAAGATCGTCGAACAGTGCGATGTCGGCGTCGTAACCGGGCGCTATGGCGCCCTTGCTCTTGAGGCCGTAACACTCCGCAGCATTGAGCGTGCACATTACAGCGGCTATCTCTCCACTTATGCCGCTTTTAACGGCGGTGCGGAGCACATGGTCCATGTGTCCCTCTATGGCGAGGTCGTCGGCGTGGCGGTCGTCGGTACAAAGTGTGAATCTGCGGAAATTGCGGTCGGTGACCGCGGGCGCGAGATTTTGTAAATCGTGCGAGGCCGAGCCTTCGCGCAGCAGCACATACATGCCTAAGGCAAGCTTTTCCTCCGCCTCCTGCGCGGCGGAACACTCGTGGTCGGTATGCGCGCCCGAGACGCAGTATGCGTTCAGAGATCTTCCGCTCATTGCGGGGGCGTGGCCGTCGATGACCTTGCCGACGCGCCTTGCCGCAAGCAGTTTTTTGAGCACTTCGTCGTCTCCCGCCGCAACTGCGGGGTAGTTCATCATCTCGCCGAGGCCGAAGAATCCGCCGCCTTCGAGCGCGGCAGAAGTGGCCTCTGAATCAAGGACGGCGCCGCTCGTTTCAAACGGCGTTGCGGGCACGCAGGAGGGCAGCATGAGCTTTACCTCCAGCGGGGTGTGTGCGGCGGCCTCCCTGATATAGTCCGCACCCGCAAGTCCGCAGACGTTTACTATCTCATGCGGATCGGCCACGACGAGGGTGGTACCGCGCGGCACGGCGAGAGAGGCGAACTCTTCCGGAGAGAGCTGTGTGCTCTCGATATGCACATGCGAATCGATGAGCCCCGGAACGGCTATCCTGCCGGAACAGTCGTACTCCTGCTCCCCCTCATACTCTCCTATGCCGACTATCTTGCCGTCATAAACGGCGATATCGCCGCGGCACACCTCGGCTGAAAATACATTTAAAAACTGCGCGTTCTTAAGCACGATATCGGCCCTTATGCGCCCTGCGGCGGCGTCGGCCGCCGACTTGAGCGCACCCAAACTTTCTTGCTTTTTATACATAGATGTTATCCCCTTATTCCGGTTTTTACCATTATAATCCAAAGGAACGCCAAAGTCAAGGCCGCCCCCTGCGGCATGCCGCAGGGGGCGGCCTTGAAAAAATTTTTGAATTTTACCGTTTAAATATCGTAAACCCGTTTATAATAGAAATGTAAAAAATGTTAATTTAGTTCAATAGTGAAATATTTTAACAGTTTGAAAAATATTTTACTGTTGAATTAACATTAATAATCGGTATTATCATATAATATTGTTAGATACAAACAGTTTTAAAAATTTTAAAGTTTTTTAAATTGTTATTGACTAACAAAATGGACCATGATATACTGATAACGAAATCGGGAAGGAACCCGGTTCAAAGACATAAAAGGAGGTAAGCGCCATGATATTTACAAGACTTATAGAGGCAGACGCCGCTGAAGGCAACGACAAGATGGCCACTCTTCCCCTTATCTATCTTGCCCTCTGCCAGACAACGAAAGACTGACACACGCGAGTCCTTAAAGGGACGGACACAGAGGAAAATCACACAGAATAAAGATACGATCAGAGATAAAAATTGAGATTGACTGACCCCAAAGGAGGTTTGATTATGAGTATATACGAAAAGATTTTTGAAATCGAACAGGAAGACAACGCAAGCAACTACGGCGTTGAACCGCTCTCTTACGTAGCGCTCGGCTGCGCAAGATAAACGGCAGTACGCGGCCGGGAAAAGCCGCATTGCGAAGGAAAATTTTTATAAGAACAAAGGTCACAAAATTCTATATAAGAAGGTGCATATTTATGAATATTTATGAAATGCTCAACGAATTGGAACGTGACGACAACAAGAGCTATTACGGGGTTGAGCCGCTCTCTTACGTAGTACTGAACTGCGGCCAGCAGCTGTGATGCAAAGAAAAATCATTTAACAGAAAACCCAAAAGCCGCAGACAGGCGGCAACATCACACGACCAAACGGACAAGGAAGTCCGAATACACGCAAAAGGAGATTGATTAATATGTTTATTGCAAAATTACTTGGAAATATGTATGAAAACATCGAACGCAGGTGCATGAGCGGAAATCTTGACCTCAAGACCACCGCACGTTTCTATCTTGCACTTTCAAACATCTGAGAAAAACGATAAAAAACAAAACGGAGAGCGGGCGCAAATTAATGCGTCAGCTCTCTGTTTTTTATTGCAAAAGCGTCCGTTGGCAGCGCATTGCAGCCGTCGGCTGCAGTTTTATGCGGCAGTCCGCAGTCTTCGCTGCGGACTGCCGCGATTTTTAACGGCATATACCGCACCGCAGAGGCAGTCCGGCGCGGACTCAGCCGAGGCTTCTGAGCAGGTTTTCATACCCGCCGACGAGAGAAACGTCCTTGAGATATTTCTTGAGCGACAGCGCCCATACGGCCATGCAGGTCTGCATGGCGTCAAAATTTCTGTAATAGTTATGCGCCTTGCAGATGGGCAGGGTATAGACGAAATCAGCCCCTTCTTTAGGTTCGATCTCCGTGCTATTTTTAACCACATGCCCGCCAACGATACTGCGTGGACCGGGCTGGGTACATCCTATTTTTCCCGAGCCAGCCACATAGCACTGTCTGGTATTTGGCGCGTAGCCTCCGCTGAGCATGGCATTTTCCCATACCTTTACCCAGTTACCCTTATCTTTTGAGCTGCCAATTACGTTATATACCGTAGTTCCCGCACTGAAAAACTCCGGTTCTCCTATAGTCGACTCCAGCGGGACAGCCACCGCCCTGCTTTTGAAATAGCCTGAATGTTTTGTGCGGTCTATTATACCCGAAAAAACAAACCTGCCGTCTTTATCCTCGGCATACAGCGCGTACAGCTCCCCGCCGTCCGAATTATCGGCGGCGAGCTTTTTGCCCTCTTCGGTGGGCTCGGCCTGCGCGAAGTGTATTTTTTTGCCCCTTGAAAAGCTCTCTGCCGAGCCGCCGAGCACAAAGGCCGTCTGCTTTGATGAGGCGCCGCTGCCCGTTATGGGACCGGGAACTATCTTTATCGTGGTCTGCCTGGTCTCCTCATTGTAGGAGTAGTCCGAAAAGCTGTAGTCGTTGTCGTGCGTACCCGAGATGAGGCCGCCGAGCAGTTTGAAGGTAACGTCGGTGCCCTGTTTGAAGTCCTCCTCTATCTCGGAGAAATCAAAGTTCGTGAAGCTGAGCGTTATGGCGGGGCGCTGAGATATGACAAAGGTCTTTATGCGGCGCAGACTGCCGCCCTCGCCGAAGAGCTCGTCGGGATCGAATTCGCCGCCGTTGAGCCTGTAGCCGGTCTCGTCGCGCCCGGAATTTACGGCGGCCTCCTCCAGAACATCGCTCGCAAACCAGCCCGTCTTGTTGTCGTCGGAGAGAGGCTGCGGGACTGCGGGCACCTGCGTTATGCCCTTGTATTCGACTGTTATGGTGAGCGAAGCTCCCTCGTCGGCGCACTTATTGAGCTCATATTCGTGCGTATGGTTTACGTCGAACACGCTTAAAAACCACATGAACGGCACTCTGCAGCTCACGTCGCTCTCAAACCTGAAATTACTCTCTTCCGACTTGAAGTCGGATGCCTCGACGGAGAACGAAACGCTGCTGCCGCCCTGAAGGGCGGAAAGAAGCTGCTCGGGCTCGGGCAGGCGCTCCCACGCGCACACATAGCTGCCGTCATCGACCTTGAACGCGCCGTTGTCCTTTGAGGGGGACCCCACATTGGCCGAGGCGGCCTGCAGACGCTGATAGGCTTCATACCAGCGCATCGGCAACTGTGAGGTGAACGTGGCTGCGCGGGCGTAATCGCTGAGCATGTTGCAGAGCACGGTATATTGGGGGTATTTTATGGTGTCGAGGTCGGTATAGTCCTTGCCTGTAACTTCAACGATGCGCTGCATTATATAGCTGATGGTAACATCGTCCTGCGATGGGTCATAGAGATCGGTAGCCTTAAACTGATCGATTATCGAACCGGTCATTGCAGAGAGCTTCGCCGCTTCATCGTTCATCTTCTGCTGATCGCCCGTCGAATAGCCGTATTCGAGGTTGTCTATCACGTTTTTATACAGAGTGGTATACACATCGCCGAGCACGGGCACGCCGTCAGCCGCCTCCAGCCGCGTATTGAGGGCGGCGAGAGAATCGGCGTTGTAGTTGACCTGCCTTATCATGTAGTTGAAGCCGGGCGTGTAGTTGGCGGCAACGAAATCGCCGTCGAGCGTTGCCCCAACCGCCTCGGAGACCTTGCCCGTTATAACGTCGTTCCACGCTTTTGCGCTTTTAAGCTCTTCATCGGTGAGACCGCCAAGCATATTGCTGTTCTTGTTGTCATTCATTTTAACACCTCTTAAAATTTTTGATGATAAGAAAATTTTGCCGCAGGCTCCGCGCGCAAGGGACGGGGCAATATATTTACTTATATCTGACCACATTATACTTTGCATAAGTCCGTTTGCTCATGAGCAAACGGACTTATGCGAATACTTCGCATAAGTCCGTTTGTCAAGCGTTTTATTATAATTTTTAAAATTTTACGCAACAGGATCAGATATGCCCGAGCACGGAGGAGAGCGACTGCGCCGTCTTTAAATTTATGCCCGAATAGTTTACCACCACCGTGTTTTTGCAGTCTGCGCGCTCTTTGAACAGGTAGTCCGAAAGGCACCTTATGTTTATGCCTGCGCGGGCGGCGCGCTCCTTTATGTACCCGTCGGAAGGAGCGTTCGGAAATTTTACCGTAAAGTGCAGACCGCTGGCTGTATCGCATACTTCGTGCGGACAGCCGAGCACGGAGAGCGCCTTTAAAAGTTCCTCGCGTACGCCGCGGTAGTAGTTCTTCATTCTGTTTATATGCCGCTCGAATATTCCGCCCGAGATCATGCGGGCGAGCGCCTTCTGCTCGAACAGGGGCACGCAGCAGGAGTTTTTGCCGAATACCTCTACATAGCGCGCATACAGCGCGGGCGGCAACACCATGTAGCCCATGCGCATGGAGGGCGCGAGCGTCTTTGAAAAAGTGTTCACATATACCACTCTTTCGGGACTGACGGCATACATATTCTGCAACGGCTTGCCGATAAGGCGGAACTCGCTGTCGTAATCGTCCTCCACGATGTATCCCCCCCTCCTCTCTGCGGCATTTATCAGGCGCACACGCACTGAAGCGGGGGTGACGGCGCCCGTGGGAAACTGGTGTGCGGGTGATATATGCAGCACGTCCGCACCCGAAGAGATGGCCGCCTCCACATCTATGCCGTCGGAATTTACGGGAATGTACACGCAACGCGCACCGTTCAGCTTATACGTTTCGGATATCTTGCGGTAGCCGGGATCTTCGACGGCGTACGATCTGTCGCGTCCGATGAGCTGGACTATTGTGCCGTAGAGCTGTTCGGCGCCCGCGCCGATGACTATGTAGCGCGGGTCCACCACTATTCCGCGCGCGCGGTATAAATATGCCGAGATCGCCGATTTAAGCTCTCTGTCGCCGTCGCACGGGACGCGCTCCAAGAGGTGTTCGCCGCAGTCGGCGAGCACCGAACGCATGAGGCGCGCCCAGCTGGAGAAAGGAAAGAGCTCGGCGGGAGCGGTGCCCCTTACAAAGTCGGCGATATACGACGGCATTTCAGCCGCGTCCCCCGTCTGCACTGCAGTATCTGTCTCCGCGCGCGGGGCGCGGTACTCTATATCGAGCGGGCAGACAAAATAACCGCTGCGCTCCTTCGAGGTTATATACCCCTCTGCAAGCAGTTGGTCGTACGCCGTCTGCACGGTGACTACGCTGACGCCGAGTTCGCCCGCCAGCGTACGTTTGCCCGGCAGCTTTTCGCCCGCCTTAAAGGCACCGCGCAATATATCGCCGCGTATATTTTCATACAGCGTGTAGTATTTGTTTTTGCCGGATAGGTCATAAGAGAACATAGACTGATACTATAACACATTTTGATTTTACTTTAACTTATGATACCAGAAAAGGCGCGCGCCGTCAACGGCGCGCGCCATATTCAAAAAAATTAACACCCTGTGCGGGGCGGCATGCCGCCCCGCACAGGGTGCACTCACAATATGGCACATTATTACAGCCGCGAAGCGACTGCCTGCAAAAATTCGCGGCTCTCGAGCTTTTTGGGAGTGACGCCCTCGCGCCTGAACAGGGGAATCAGGTCGCCCGTCATCTCGCCGCTCTCTATCGTATCGATGACCGCCCTTTCAAGCTTTTTGGCAAAGGCCGTAAGCTCGGGGATATTGTCGAGCTCGCCGCGCTTTGCAAGCGCGCCCGTCCACGCCCAGATGGTGGCTACCGAGTTTGTGGAAGTCTCCTCCCCCTTTAAATACTTGTAGTAGTGGCGGGTGACGGTGCCGTGCGCCGCCTCGTATTCGTAGTTGCCCTCGGGCGAGACAAGGACGGAGCTCATCATGCCGAGCGAACCATAGGCAGTTGCCACCATATCGCTCATGACGTCGCCGTCGTAGTTCTTGCACGCCCAAAGAACGCCGCCCTCGCTGCGCACTATGCGTGCCACGATGTCGTCTATCAGGGTGTACATGAAATATATGCCCGCCGTCTCGAACTTCTCCTTATAGTCCCTCTCATATATCTCGTTGAAGATATCCTTGAAGCGATGGTCGTACGTCTTTGAAATGGTGTCCTTTGCGCCGAACCAGAGGGGAATTTTGTTCTCTAAGGCGTAATTAAAACAGCTTATCGCAAAACTTGCAATAGATTTATCGAGGTTGTGCACTCCCTGCACGATACCCTCGCCGGGAAACTGCTTAATAAGCTGGCGCGAGACCTCGTTGCCGTCCTTGTCGCACACGACGAGGTAGGCGCTGTCGCCCGCCTGCGCGCGGGCCTCGATGGAGTTATAGATATCGCCGTAGGCGTGACGGGCGAGCACTATGGGTTGTTTCCAGCCGGGCACATAGGGCGTTATGCCCTTTACGATTATGGGCGCGCGGAACACGGTTCCGTCTAAGATCCGCCTTATGGTGCCGTTGGGGCTCTTCCACATCTTTTTGAGCTTGTACTCCTCCACGCGCTGGGCGTTGGGGGTTATGGTGGCGCACTTTACGGCGACGCCGTACTTCTTTGTAGCGAGCGCCGCGTCCTCCGTCACCTTATCGTCCGTCCTGTCCCTCTCGGGAAGGCCTAGGTCGTAGTACTCCGTCTTTAAATCGACGTACGGCTCTATAAGGATCTCCTTTATCCACTTCCAGAGAATGCGCGTCATCTCGTCGCCGTCCATCTCGACGAGCGGCGTGGTCATCTTTATCTTTTCGGGCATTGAGCGCCTCCTTTTACGCTTGATTTCGCCTATAATTATATAAAAAGAGGCCGGTATTTGTCAAATGAATGGGCAGACATATGGCGGGGTGCGCAGCAATGTTTGCCGCGCACCCCGCCAATTTAAGTTTATTTGATTTTACCTCCGCTCTCCGGCACGGAGGAGAGTATGCCCGTCTTTAAGACCAGTTTGGAGCTGGTATCGCTATAGTCGGCCACGGCCTGAGCGATGACGGCCTTCAATATCGGGTAAAACGCCCTGAACGACGGCGCGAACAGATACCACGCGAGCGAGCCGGGCACGGTGTTGACTTCGCTTAAATAGACCTCCTCTCCGTCAAGAAGATAGTCGAAGCGCACAATGCCGCGCATGTTTAGCGCGGAGTATACCGCGCGCGTGATATCCTTAACTTTATCGGAAATTTCGGCGGGGATATCGGCGGGAATGACCGACCTGCCGCCGCCCGAATACTTGTCGTCGAAGGACAGAAGCGCGCCCGAGGAGAAGGCCTCTTCACACTCGGAAACGGTTACTCTCCCATCAGCAAAGTAGGCGGCGCAGTTTATCTCCCTTCTGTCCTTCAAGAATGGTTCACACAGAACGCGGCTGTCATAGCACAGCGCGCTCTCCACGGCGGACGCATATTCCTCATAAGTTTCGGCCCGAGCCACGCCTATACTCGAACCGAGGCGGGAGGGCTTTATTATGGCGGGCAGTCCCGTCAGAGCGATTGCTGCGGCAACCTCGGAAACAGACGTGGCCACGGCATAATCAAGCACAGGCACGCCGAGACCGCGGAACACCGTCTTTGAAAGACACTTATCCAGGAAGGCCGCACCCGAAAATATATCGCCGCCGGCAAGCGGTATGCCCGCCATAGCGAACAGACCGGCCAGGCCGCCGCCCTCGCCCAGGCCGCCGTGACAGCAGTTTATCGCCGCGGCGAGGGGCACAAAACTTTTTATCCTGCCACGCCTGCCCAAGATCTGCAGACCGCCGTCCGCCACAAAGCAGCGCGGACACCTGAGTTCATCCGCCCGCCTGAACACGCCGATATCTGAAAGCTCTTTGCCGCAGTAGAACATTCCGGATGGCGATATGTATACCGGCAGAACGCTTTCACCCCCGCTCTTTAAAACGTTGGCGCACATGGTGCCCGTTATCACCGAAATTTCGCTCTCGTTGGAGCGGCCGCCGAATACGACGGCTGTATTTCCGAAAGACATAAAAAAAATCACCTCCGCCTTTATTTTTAAGCTTTGGTGAAAGCCGCACACGCGGTCAATTTATTTTTATGCGCCGCCGCGCATGTGTGCGCGGCGGCATATAACTGTTCAGCTTCAATATATATCGGGCAGATCATTTAAAAAGAGCACGGTATCGCCCTTGGCAAGGTACTTCTTGAGTTCGCGCTGGGCGTCTTTGAGGGTTTCGCGCACGATAAGTTTTTCGGCCACGCCGCCGGCGGAGAGGTACCCCTCCTTTACGGGAGTGACGAGCGTATCGCCCACCAAAATCACGAGGTCGAGTCCAGCAAGAAGTTCGCCGAACTGCCTGTTCTCCTTCTCCTCGAGAATGCCCAGTTCTACAATTCCCGGGGTAACTATAATCTTCCTGCCGCCGAACGAGCGGAGCACCTCGAGCGCGGCGCGCGCGCCCTTGACGTTGGCATTATATCCGTCGTCGAGAATGTTTATGCCGTTCGACTTTGTGAGCTGAAGGCGGTGTTCCACAAACTCCAGCTCCTCCGCCGCCGCGGCGATATCCGCAAGGGGCACGCCCATATCGTAGGCGAGCGTTGCCGCCAGCCCTATATTATATGCGCAGTGCGCGCCCAAAAGTTTTGTTTTTACCCGCACGCTCCCGCCGCCCAGCGTAAGCGTGAACGCGGTACCGTCGGCGCCCGCCTCAATATCCGACACACAGTCGCAGATAGTTGCAGGGCAGGGGATGTTTGAAAAATATTCCGAGCAATCTGAAGCAATGTACGCCTTTTTGCGCGTCGCAGAGAGGATCTCCCCCTTGGCTTTAATTATATTTTCCAGACTTTCAAACGTTTCGAGATGCTGGGCACAGATACCCGTTATGACCGAATAGTCGGGCGGGCAGATATCGCACAGTTCGGCAATGTCGCCCACATGGCGGGCGCCCATTTCGGCAATGAACACATCGTAGTCACCCAAATCGTTGCCGTTGACGGCGAGGGCTATGCCTATGGGCGTGTTATGAGAGCGTGGCGTTGAGAGCACCCTGTACCTCTTTTTAAGCATAGCGGCAAGAATATTCTTTGTGCTCGTCTTGCCGTAGCTGCCAGTAATACCCACCACTGCTATATCTGAAGAGGCAAGCTTTTGCTTTGCAGCTTTTGTATAGGTGCGGTTGTGGGGCACCTCGTAAATTTTAGCCAGCTCGTTGGCAAGGCAGATCATCGGAATGAGCAGAAGAGGCATAATTGCGAGCGCACAGTAACGGAGCACAGTGAAGAGTTCCGCCCCCCAGACTTCGGCCGCGAAATTGAGGAGAGTTACGACGATATAGGAAACTACCGCGCACACACAAAAGAGCACGATCTGCAACCGTCTGAAGCGCTTTGTGCGCACGGCAGGCACGCGCAGCGCTATCTTCCCGTCGGCATAGATATACACACAGAAAAAAATTATATAGGGCGCAAGGCCGATGACGGCCGCCCACTCGCCGGCAAAGGAGAAACAGAGCGAAACTATGGCGGAGGACAGAAGGCAGAGCATGCCTAAAAGCAACAAACGCTCGAAAGACATGTTACTGCGCTTGGCGGCCCAGCGCATGAGCTTGCCGCTGCGGTAATTGCAGCCCTGGAGCGCCCCGAGCAGCTTTTTTGACGACATGGTAAGAAGCACGCCCAGAAAGAGCGCTATTATTACGCATTCCACAGTTTTTCCGACTGAAATGAATATACCCATTATTGCTCCCGCCCGCCGTCGTCCTGTAAAAACGAGGCGGTCATTTGGTTGAAAAGTTGATAGTTTTCACAAAAGCAGAAATGCCCGCCGCCGATGAGCTCGAGCCGAGACCGCGCTATTGCCGCGGCAAATACCCGCCCTTCCTCCTCCGCGGGAGTGACGGAGTCGTCCTTTCCGTAGATGAGAAGCGTTTGCGCCGATATCTTTTCCGCGTCGTTGCGCAGATCTTCGTTGACTATCTTTTTATAGCTCTCGCGCATAACAGGCGAAAGCTTTTTATATTCCTCGCTGCCGAAATGCCTTTCGGCAAAGCGCGGCGCGAATTTTTTTACCAATCTGTAGGCGGCGACACGCCTTTTATACGCGCGCGTGCGCGGCTTTACTATCCCTGCGCCGCCCGTTATTATCAGTCTATCCAAAAGATTTGGATAATTTGCCGCAAACTTTATGGCCACCCGCGCGCCGAAGGAGTGCGCTATTATATGCGGCCTTTCGAGATTGAGGGCGCCGATAAAACTTTTAAGCCATTCGCAGTAGTCGCCCACGCTCCATGCCCCTTCCAGCGGCGCCGAGGCGCCGAAGCCGGGAAAATCGGGCGCGGTGACGGCAAACTCCCCTTTGAGGGCGTCTATGTTATAGTAAAAGCTCTCTTTGCACGACATATATCCATGCAAAAACAGGACGTCTTTGCCCGTCCCCCCGCAGATCACTGCGACGTGCCGTCCGTCGATGAAAATTTTGCCGTTCCCCCTGCGGCTGCAGCCGCAACGCTGCGCACGGCGCAGCTCATCACTTGCGCCTTATGGCGCAATCATCACTTATCACGCTGCCGCAGGCAGCTCATCACGCGGCAAAGCCGCTCTTATATCTCCCTCGCCATGACGAGACAGTCCTCGCCGTCTGCATAGTAGCGCGTACGGGCATATACCCCCTTAAACCCGTGCTTTAAATAGAGCGACATCGCCGCCGAATTGGAGACTCGCACCTCCAGAAATACACGCTCCATTCTCTTTTCTGCCGCGGCCGAAACCAGCCACTCCAGAACATTTCCGCCTATGCCCTCGCCCCTGTACCGCTCGGCAACGGCAATATTGTCGATATCGGCGGTATCATAGCCAAGCGTTATCCCTCCGTAACCGGCGATCTCGCCCCCGTCGTCGCACAAAACGCCGATAAAATTTTCGTTTTCAAAACTATCGGCCAGCATGCGGTAGTTCCACGCATCCTTAGGGAAGCACTCGGCCTCGAGCTGCGAGAGCTTTAAGATATCTTCAAACTTCCAGCGGCGGAGTTTCATTTTCTGCCCTCCTCCGCCTGGGACTTGCGCACATACAGCGCGTGTATATCGCCAAAGGACGCACCGCTTTCAAGTTTTTTTAAGACGGCGGGAAGAAGGCACTTGCCCGCGCCGAGAGCGGTGTATCCCGGCAGATCGAGCTGTTCAAAACCGTATACGGGCAAACCATATGAACAAAGCTGTTCGCGCGAAATATATGCAGGTTCGCAAGGAACGCCGCCCGTGAAGCGGCAGGCATAGAAATGCCCGTGCGCCGCGTCCACCACGGCAAAAAAATCGCCGCTTGTAACATTATATGCAACAAGTTCAAATGATGTAAGCGGCATGAGCGGCTTACCGCAGGCGAGCGCAAACCCCTTTGCCGCAGATATGCCTATGCGTATGCCCGTAAAAGAGCCGGGGCCCGTGACCGCACAGAAAAAGTCACAGTCGGTGGGTCTTAAAGCCGCCTCGCCCATAGCGCTGTTCACCTCGTCCATGAGCATCACGGACTGCTTTAAGGCGCAGTTTTCAATAAACCTTTCGGCTACTTTATCGCCGTTTACAGCCAGCGCAGTGAGGTGCGCGGAGGCCGTGTCTACGGCTAAAAATCTATTCAATTTTCCACACCTCCTTATTGCTCTGCATGCGCTTAATAAATTACTGCCGCGCCGCTTCAGTACTCTATCTCACGGGTGCACTCACCCGTCTTTTTTATATTCACAGTCTTGCAGTTTTCGGGCAGGACGTCCGCAATGTTCTCCGCCCACTCGATAAGGCACACGCCGCCGCCGTAAAAATAGTCAACAAGCCCCAGCGCCTCGGCCTGCGCGCCCGATGCAAGGCGATAACAATCATAATGATAGAGTTTGCCGCCGTAGTCGTTCATATAAGCGTAAGTGGGACTTAAGACCTCGTCCTCTATGCCGAGACCGAGCGCAACGCCCTTTGCGAACACAGTTTTGCCTGCGCCCATGTCGCCGTTTAAAAGCACCACATCGCCGATCTTTAAAGTTGCGGCGTAATTTTTAGCAAACTCCAGAGTTTCGTCCGCGGAGCGGGAAATAAAAACTGCCATACGCATATTATTATAGCGCGCACGGCAGTTTTTTGCAATTAAATTGGTATTTGAATTTTTACTTGCCTCATCCCGCGGCCATGCAGCATAGAGGCCGATCAGGAAAGAAAATATCTTAAGAGCACGCCGCCGATAAGAAGGAGCAAAACGCCGGCGCACACAGCGACGGTGATCACGGCGCGCTTTTTTGAAACGGCGGCCGCGACAGCCTCGCCCTCACCGCCTGCGGGAGCCTTGGGCATGAAGCGCTCGTTCATTCTGTTTATCAGCACGGATATGCGCTTATATACGGGCAGAGTGACAAGCACGGCGATGAGACAGCGCATGAGATTGAAGGGCAGCACGGATATCCACAGGTAGTAGGTATAGAACGTCTCCTCAGTGACGCCGCTGCCAAACAGCGCCTGCATAGGGCCGACAAGTCCGCTCCAATCGCCGCTGAAATAGATCTGCAGATAGACGGGCACGAGCACCAGCCAGTTTGCAATTACAGATAAAGCCACCGAGCAGACCGTGCCCGCCGCCATTCCGACGAGGGCGCCCTTGAATGAGCGGTGTTTTTTATATATCAATCCTGCCGGCACGACGAAGGCAAGGCCGATGATGAGGTCGGCAAAATCGCCGACAAAGTACGTAGACGTACCGGAAATTATGAGTTTTATAAGTATTTTGACGAATACTATTATTCCGCCCGAGACAGGACCGAGAGCAAACGTACCGATAAGCGCCGGGATATCAGAAAAGTTGAGTTGCAGCCAGAACGGAAAGGCAAAATTCATTGAGAAGCCGAATACGTATAAAACGCCCGCAACGGCTGCAAACATAGCGATCACGGCAATGCGCGTCGCGCTGAAAAATTGTTGATTCTTTTTCTCCATTTTAAAGAACTCCTTAAAAAATTATTATTCCAAAGCAGTTCTTCTGTACGCAAAAAATGCGCGCCCCTTCCGTATAAAGGGGGCGCGCAAAAAATCTTGCGGTCTGATAAAAAATTCTTTTACCATCCGGACTATACCGTCGGTTTCGGAATTTCACCGAATCAGGAGAGCGGGCTCGCGCCCGGCGCTCGTCGCAGACTTATGCCGAAAAGCAATCACTGCCGGTGGGGAATTGCACCCCGCCCCAAAGAACTTACTTTAAAAAACTATGTTCACAAAATTTTTCGGCTGGTGACGCCGCAAAATTTTCGTGATTTGGGGAGCCAGCCCCCCCTTGCTGCGATATGCAAGGGCTCTCTTATTATATAATCGCAGCAATCCCCCCTCCGGTGAGCTCCGCTCACGCGACAAATCGGGGCTTGCTGCGCAGGGCCGAGCAAGGCACTTCATAGCACAACGGACACCCTTTGTGCGTGCCGCAGCGAGATGAGCAAACGCATAACAAGGGCGTTTGCGACGACCGAGGCGGAAAGCAATTCTTTACTTCCGCCGAGACCCCTGCTTGCAACATTATCATTATATATCGCAATTCTAACGCTGTCAAATATATTATGAAGATAAATTTTAACATATAACAAACGATGAGCGCCTTAAATATGCGGGATGCGTCAAATAAATTTACCCGTCATGCTTTCGGGACAGGCGGCTATCTCTTCCGGCGTGCCGCACGCCACTATCCGACCGCCGTCCTCCCCGCCTCCGGGGCCCATATCGATGATATAGTCGGCGTTTCTTATAACATCGAGGTCATGCTCGATCACCACCACCGTGGCGCCGTGGACGATGAGAGTCTGGAATACGCCGACGAGCGTTTTGACATCTAACGGGTGCAACCCTATGGTAGGCTCGTCAAATACGAAGACACTGCCCTGCTGCGCCCTGCCCATCTCGCCGGCAAGTTTGAGCCTCTGCGCCTCGCCGCCCGAGAGGCCGGGGGTCTCCTCCCCCAACGTGAGGTAGCCGAGACCGAGGGACGAGAGCACGCCCAGCCGCTGGTGCACGGTTTTGAGGTCGGCGCAGGCGGCCGCCGCGGCGTTCACGTCCATACCCATGAGTTCAGGCAGGGAATACATTTTTCCCGCCCTGTTTTTATAGCGCACCCTGCCCGCCTCTGCCGAATAGCGCGTGCCGCGGCACTCAGGGCATGGGATGTCGACGTCCGGCAAAAACTGCACGTCAAGACTTATTTCACCCGTGCCGTCGCAGACGGGACAGCGCAGCCTGCCCGTGTTGTACGAAAAATCGCCCGCCTTATAGCCCAGCTCCTTTGCTTCCGGCGTGCGAGCAAACACCTTGCGCAGCTCGTCGTGCACGTTGGCGTATGTGGCCACCGTGGAGCGCACGTTTATGCCTATTGGCGTTGCGTCGATGAGCTTTACCTGCTCTATACCCTCCGCCTCTACCGCGCGCACGTGTTCGGGCAGCTTTTTGCCGCCCGTTACAGACTCGAGCGCGGGAATGAGACTTTCGAGAATGAGCGTTGTCTTGCCCGAGCCCGATACGCCGGTGACCACCGTAAGCCTGCCCTTAGGTATCTCGGCGACAAGCGGTTTTACTGTGTGTATTGCGCCCGTAGACAGCGTTATGCGTCCGAGCGAGAATATATCCTCCCGCATGACACGCGGGCGCAGGACAGTGCGCGCGCCCTCGCGGAGGAAGGGGCCTATTTTTGAATTTGTATTCCGCACAAGATCGCTCACCGTCCCCTGCGCTATAACGGCGCCGCCCTCGGCGCCGGCGCCCGGGCCCATCTCTATTATGCGGTCGGACACCTTGAGTATCTGCGTGTCGTGGTCGACGAGCACTATGGAGTTGCCGTCGGCGATGAGATCGCGCATTACACCCACCAACCCCACAATGTTGGATGGATGCAGGCCTATAGAGGGCTCGTCGAGCACATATAAAACACCCGTAGTGCGGTTGCGCACCGCGCGGGCAAGTTGCATGCGCTGACGCTCGCCCGTGGACAAAGTGGACGAGGCGCGGTCGAGCGTCAGATATCCAAGCCCCAGATCGACGAGCCTGCGCGCAACTGCGCGGAAGGACTGGCAGATGCTCTCGGCCATAGGCCTCATCTCCTCTGGCAATGACGCGGGAACTCCGTTTACCCACTCCACGAGAGCTGAAAGGGTCATCTTGCACGCTTCGGCGAGGTTTATGCCGCGCAAAAGAGGCTTCCTCGCCCTCTCGCTCAGGCGGGAGCCGCCGCAGTCAGGACAGATATCCTGCTTCAAAAATTTTTCGACGCGCTTCATGCCGCTCTCGTCCTTTACCTTTGAGAGGGCATTTTTAACGGTGTAAACGGCGTTAAAATATGTGAAATCGAGCTCGGCAAGTTCGTTCGTGTTCTTGGAATGGTATATTATGTGCTTCTTTTCGGCGGGACCGTTGAATACTATGTCCCTCTCCTTTTCGGTGAGCTGATTGAAAGGCACGTCGGTGCGCACGCCCATGGCGCGGCAGACGTCTATCATTATGGCCCACATGAGCGAATTCCACGGCGCGACGGCGCCCTGCTCTATCGTAAGGCTCTCATCGGGGACGAGCGTACTCATGTCGACGGCGCGGACTACTCCCGTGCCGTCGCATGCAGGGCAGGCGCCCCGGCTGTTGAACGCCAGCTCCTCGGCTGAGGGAGCATTGAACTTTGCGCCGCAGACGGGGCAGACGAGCTCCCGGCCCGCCGCCACGGCGAGCGTGGGCGCAAGGTAGTGCCCGTTGGGGCAGCAGTGGTTTGCAAGACGGGAGTACATCAGGCGCAGGCTGTTCAGAAGTTCGGTTCCCGTGCCGAAAGTGCTGCGTATGCCCGGTACGGCGGGGCGCTGATGCAGCGCCAGCGCCGCGGGGACATGCAATACCTCGTCCACCTGTGCCGCAGCCGCCTGCGTCATTCGGCGGCGGGTATAGGTGGAGAGCGCCTCCAGATATCTGCGCGAACCCTCGGCATACAGAACGCCGAGCGCGAGCGACGACTTGCCGGAGCCGGACACTCCGGCAATACCAACTATTTTATTGAGTGGAACCTCAACGTCTACATTTTTTAAATTATGCACGCGCGCGCCGCGTATCACTATTTTATCGGGTCTGTCCATGCCGCCCTCCTCAGACTTCTGCTGCTGTTTGCGACAGCTATAATTCGCCGCCGCGGACATATGCGTATTCAATTATAGCACTTACCCACGCCGCACGCAACACCGAAAAATACTGCCGCCGAAAAATTTATCGCCGACTGTTTGATAAGTTTTACAATTTTTTATGAAATGCATAAAGGTTTTGCGCCGCTATCGTTGTGTTTTTGCCTGAATTGTGATATCATATTGTCGATATCGGTTGCAATGCGCATATTGCGCCATTATTTTGAGGAGGAAAAGATGAAAATAAAGATAACTTCCGATTCCACATGCGACCTCGGCAAAGAGCTTATAACCAGGTACGATATAGGCATCACCCCCCTTTCGGTAATTCTCGGCGACAAAGTATATACCGACGGCGTAGACATAACGCCTCAGCAGATCTTCGACTATGTTGCTCAGACGGGTAAACTGCCCAAGACTGCGGCGTGCACCGAGGAAGCATATGCCGACTACTTCTCGAAATTTTTGAGCGGAAACGACGCCGTCATTCACTTCGATATATCGTCCAAGGCTTCGGTAACGTACCAGAATGCCTGCGCCGCGGCAAAGCGCTTTAAAGGAAAGGTTAAAGTTGTTGACAGCCTTGCCCTTTCCACGGGACAGGGACTGCTCGTTTTAAAGGCGTGCGACCTTGCCGAAGCAGGGAAATCGCCCGACGAAATAGTTAAAACCGTTGAAGCGCTGCGCTCCAAAGTAAACACCTCATTCGTGCCCGACTCGCTTGAGTACCTGCACAAAGGCGGAAGGTGTTCCTTAGCCGCATTGATGGGCGCAAAGGTTTTAAAGCTGCATCCCATGATCGAGATGGCCGACGGGCAGCTGTTCGCCTCGAAAAAATATATGGGAAACCTTACGCGCAGCCTTAAAAATTATGTGAACGATTTGGTTACCGAATATCCCCGCTACGACAAAACGCGCTGTTTTATAACGCACAGCTCCTGTGAGAAAGAAGTCGTTGACATGGTGCGCGGCATGGTGGAGAGCCTGTTCTCATTCGACGAAATACACGAGACTGTAGCAGGAGGCGTTATAACAGGCCACTGCGGCAAGAACACTCTGGGAGTGTTGTTTATATCCGAATAGTATCAAAAAATTTCGTATGAAGCATCCGCCGCAAAATCCTTGCGGCGGATATTTATATTTTGTTTACACTTTTTACCAACTCAAGTTATTGACTGAAATATAATATAATGATATAATCTTATTAATAGCGCGACGCGCTTGACGCAAGCGCAAAAATTTAAGGAGGATATGAAAATTGTATTGCAAAAATTGCGGACAGCAAATAGACGATAACGCCGTCGTCTGCCCACACTGCGGCGCACCGACGGATAATTTCAACAAGCGGCAGACGAACGCACCGCAGGCAGACGACGCGCCGAGTGCGGGCTTCGCCGTTTTATGCTTCTTCTTCCCCATAGTGGGACTGATACTCTACCTGGTGTGGAAGGACAGCATGCCCATGCGCGCACATTCCTGCGGCAAGGGCGCGCTGATAAGCGTGATAGTCTACGCGGCGATAACCGTGCTCTATTTGATAATATTCATAGCGGGCGGCAGCTGCGCGGCATGCGTTGCACTGGGCACGCAGATATGATGCGACCCGCGGAGCAAATGCCGGCCGGCGCCTGCCGAAAGGCCCGCGGATATTTAACATTGTGCACAAAAGTACATAAAACGGGGCGGCGGCAACTTTTTGCCGCCGCCCCGTTACCTTTAATTGTTGACTTGAAGGCTGACCGGGTGCTATAATTATGCAAATATCAGCGCAATATGCGCCGAAGCAGAACCGACGGAGAAACTGTATGATTTGCAAAAAGTGCGGCTGGAAAATATACGATAAAGCAGTGGTTTGCCCGCACTGCGGCGCCCCCACTGAAAATGCGCAGCAAAAAAAGCCGGTCAAAAAGAAGAATAAGAGCTCTGTAAACGGTTTTGCGATAGCTGGTGCGATGCTTGGAGTTGCAGGGTTTATCGTGAGCATAGCGCTTATAAGCGGCAGCATAATATTTATATTCCTGCCCATTCTCGGAATCATTTTCAGCGCGCTCGGGCTTGTGAAAGCAAAAACGCTGAAAAACGGCAGCGGACTGGCTGTCATAGGTTTGATATTTTCGATACTCGGATTTGCCATCACTGCTTTCGTATGGATATATGTGCTGGTAACGGTGAACACCTTATGACATTTTAAATAATGTTTCAATGACCGCGCCGCGGCAAATTTTGCCGCGGCGCGGTCATTTTACCGTCTTGACAAAGCTGCAGGCGCAGTGTTATACTATAAAATAATAAAACATATACTATTTTGCCTGCATATGCAGGTGAGGGGATGAATCATGTTCTGTAAAAACTGCGGAAATCAGATTGACGACAATGCCGTCGTATGTCCGCACTGCGGCTGCGCGACAGACAACTTTAATCAAAACCATAGGCCGAACGCACCCGCTCCGCGGGAGGACGACGCGCCGAGCGCAGGCTTTGCCGTTTTAAGCTTTTTTGTGCCGATAGTGGGACTGATACTCTACCTTGTGTGGAACGACACCATGCCCATGCGAGCACGCTCCTGCGGCAAGGGCGCGATAACCGGGTTTATTGTATGGCTGATACTCGGTATAATTTCCATTGTGAGCACGGTGCTGATATTTGCTCATATCGGAAGTACGCTTTGGAATACCATGGCAATTTAATGGCACTGTCCGCATATAACGAGAGCTATTTATTATGTTGTGCCCGAAATGCAAAGAACAGCTTAAAGACGGAACAAAAATATGCCCGTTTTGCGGTACTGATATAAAGGCGGCTTTATCTGCTTGCGCGGCACGGGCAAATCTTAGCGGCAGACCGCATAAATTTGCAAAAGCAGGCAAAGGAATTGCTATATTTATGATTGCATTTTTCGTATTTAGCGTAGTCGTTATCGCGGGAGGATACTTCCTTCTAAAAAACATATTCAGCATATGGGGATAACATTGTTTACCCTTTGCAAATTGCAATATCTTAAAGATGAACAGCCGCCGCGCGCAAATTTTGCGCGCGGCGGCTGTTACATTTACCGGAATCAGATGCGGCTTACTAAAATACCTCACCGGGGATCCGGCAACATATTACCATACAACTTTTTGCAAACTTATTTTACATCATTTGCGTATAAGGGGAATTTTCCGCAGAGTTCGGCGACCTCGGCCTTCACCTCTTCGAAGCAGGCCTCCCTCTCTCTGATGACCCTGACTATAAGGCGGGCGATCGTGCGCGCCTCCTCTTCCTTCATGCCGCGTGTAGTCATGGCGGGCGTGCCGACACGCAGGCCCGAAGTTACGAAGGGCTTTTGGGTATCGAAGGGAATGGCGTTCTTGTTGGCGGTGATGTGCACTTCGTCGAGCATCTTTTCCAGCTCCTTGCCCGTAACGCCCGTATCAGTGAGGTTCAACAGTATGAGGTGGTTATCGGTGCCGCCCGAAACCATCTTTACGCCGAGCTTGGAAAATTCGTCGGCCATGGCGGCGGCATTCTTTATTATCTGCGCCTGATAAGATTTGAACTCGGGCGAGAGCGCCTCTTTGAAGGCGACGGCCTTTGCCGCGATTATGTGCATCAGGGGGCCGCCCTGTATGCCGGGGAACACGGCCTTATCTACCGCCTTGCCGAACTCCTCCTTGCACATGATGGCGCCGCCGCGGGGGCCGCGGAGCGTTTTGTGCGTCGTAGTGGTGACGAAATCGGCATAGGGCACGGGCGAAGGGTGAAGCCCTGCCGCAACGAGGCCGGCAATGTGCGCGATATCCACCATCATGTACGCGCCGACCTTATCGCATATCTCGCGTATGCGCTTGAAATCTATAACTCTGGGATAGGCGCTGGCGCCCGAAACTATCATCTTGGGCTTGCATTCGAGCGCTATCTTCTCCATCTCGTCGTAGTCGATGCGCTCGTCCTCCTGCCTTACGCCGTAGGGCACGATATGGAAGTACTTGCCGGAAATATTTACCGGCGAGCCGTGCGACAGATGCCCGCCGTGCGCGAGATTCATGCCCATTACGGTGTCGCCCGGCTGGAGCACGGCGAAGAATACGGCCATATTTGCCTGGGCGCCGCTGTGGGGCTGAACGTTGCAGTATTCGCAGCCGAACAGCTCCTTGAGCCTGTCGCGCGCGAGGTTTTCAGCGATATCTACAAACTGGCAGCCGCCGTAGTAGCGGTGGCCGGGGTAGCCCTCGGCATATTTGTTTGTGAGGTGGCTGCCCGCCGCGGCCATAACCGCGGGGGAAACAAAGTTTTCGCTGGCGATAAGCTCTATATTGCCCTGCTGGCGGGCAAGTTCAAGCTTCATTGCCTCGGCAACTTCGGGGTCGGACTGTTCGATCAAGGATATATCTATCATTTTTAAAGCTCCCGTAAAATATTTTTATGCTGCGCCGCACCGCACCCGAGGGCCGAATCAGCTTGGCATTGATTTATTTTAACATATTTTTGCCGCTTTTACAACAGATTGAGCGCATTTTTTATGCTTTGGCCGCAATTAGTCGTGCAAACACCACAAAAATATTTCTTGAACGAGGTGAGGGCGCGGGGAAATTTCCCCGCGCCCTCCACTTTATTCTTACCACTCTTCGTCATTTTTCAGATTATCATACGGCGCTTCGGCCTCGGCAATGGCGAGAAGGTCGTCATGCGTGATCAGGCCTTCCTCGTAGGCAATATTAAGATGAACCCAGTCTTTGTCGTTGAGATAAACCAAATATTTATATGACGGGTCAGGAAATGTTTGAATATATACATCATCGACGGTATATTCTTCCACAACAGCGACCACATTTGCATCTTTATGTTCAAACCAAACGCAATCTACCCGATAGCCGGAATATGTTCCCACAGTGCGGACGGTGTGAATAATGGTCGTTTCACGCTGTTCGCACGCCGCAAATGAGAGGCAACACAGCACCGCCGCCGCAACTAAAACCAACTTTAATAGTTTTTTCATAAATTATCTTCTCCTTACAAATATCTAAACAAATATCTAATTTGATTATTATAACAAGTTGGCGACACTTCAGCTTTCGCATAAGTGACTCCTCCTTTATAAAAATTTTAATATAAAGATAAAACGCATAACAAATAAAAAGCGCAAAGAAAGCCTGTAAGACTTCATTTGCGCTTAACTTAAAAAACTATTCATGGGAGTGTACCTCCAATTCTGTTATGTCAGCGGATATTTTCCCTCCGTTGCATTTTGTAAAGCAATTATAACATATCTTATTTTGTCTGTCAATACCGAATTTGACTTTTTAATAAGCATAATTTGGCCGTCATTGAGCCGTAGGCTTGCCTCAAAACGCGCACGAACGCACACCAATTTACCTATAAGAACGGGCATAAATTGCTATGACGTCCTCCTTTTTTAATGGAAGGCGGTCGTTTAAGAACACGCGCTTCATGGAGTTCATGGCATTTTCGGCGAGCTCCTCGAAATTTTCGGGCGAGATGCCGTATTCCGACATCTTTAAATCGTCCACGCCGCACGCCTGCAGCAGGGCGGAGAGCGCCTTTAAAAAGTCGCGCGGCTCCTTTGCCTTCTCCACTCCCATCGCCCTTGCGAGGGTGACGAAGCGGCCGTCGCACACATGGCGCTCTATCATATAGCCGTAGTAGGCGGGCGCGAGCATGATCAGTCCTGCGCCGTGCGGCAGCGCAGGATTGAAGGCGCTCATGGCGTGCTCCATGCCGTGCTTTGAGGTGCAGCCCGAGAGCGTCATAACCATGCCCGAAAGCATATTGGAAAAAGACATGCCGTCGCGCGCCTCGCGGTCGGAGCCGTCTTTCACCGCCCGCGCGAGGTACTTTGATGTGTATTCCGCAGAGGTGAGCGCGAGCATATCGCTCATCTTGTTGGCCTTGTTTGAAAGAAAGCACTCCGTAGCGTGAAAGAGCGCGTCGAAGCCCTGGTATGCCGTGAGTTTAGGCGGCACGCCGAGCGTCAAGCTGCTGTCCACAACAGACAGCACGGGGAACATGCCGGGATGCAGAAAGCCTATCTTTTCGCCCGTGGCGGTGTTGGTGACGACGGCGGTGCAGTCGGCCTCCGACCCCGTGCCGGCAGTCGTCGTTATGGCGACGATGGGCAGCGGCTGAAAGTGCACGGGAATGGCCCCGCCCGTGCCTGCCGCGACAAAGTCCCAGTAGTTTTCGCCGTTGGGCGCGGCGAGCGCTATGGCCTTGGCGGCATCCATCACCGAACCTCCGCCGAGGGCCACCACATAGTCGCAATGCTCATCCCTTGCGAGCGCTATGCCGGCATTGACCGCCTCCAGCGTGGGATTTGAGCCTATGCCCGCATATACCACGGGAGGCGCGCCTGCCGAGGACAGCGCCTGATACACTCTGTCATACGCACCGCTCTTTACGGCAGAGCCGCCCTTTGACATGACGAGCAGCGCCTTGCGCCCGGGCATATATCTGTTGTTCAGTTCCGAAAGAGTGCCCTCGCCGAACACTATGCGCGTAGGCACGTAAAATTCAAACTGCATTACATTTTCCGCCTTGAAAGAATTATAATCACACATAGATTATACCGCCTTTGCGGCATTTTGTAAAGGGCACGCACCGCTGCCGCGTAAAAATAATTGCGGCGGGGCGCATATGTTATGGAGCGCAGACAAAAAAGCGCGGCGCGCGCGGAAAGCTTCCGCGCGCGCCGCGCTTAAAAAATAAAATCAGAGATTTTCGTCCAAAAACTGCCTTACTTCGCCCTCGGGCATGAAGCCTACCGACTTTGCCGCCATATCCCCGTCTTTGAACACTGCGACGAAGGGTATGCTCATTATGCCGTACTTTGCCGAGAGGGCGGGAGCTTCGTCCACGTCCACCTTTACAAACTCGGCCTTATAGGCATAATCTGCCGAGACCTTTTCAAGAACGGGCGCAAGCATCTTGCAGGGGCCGCACCACGTTGCGAAGAAGTCGCACACGACGGGCTTGCCGCCCGCGATGAGTTCGTTGAACTGATTCTCATTTATCTGTTTCATAAATAAATCCATCCTTTAGTGATATCGTTTATTATTTATAAAACCATTTTGTGCAATATAAACGCTTTTTACTTAAAAATTTTGCCGTGCCGCTGCTTTCTGTGCCGCGCGCATTTTACGCCTTCCCTGCAAAGAATGAAGAAATATCTTCAAACTTCAGTTCGGTGACGGCGCCGTCAGCCATGCGTTTTGCACTGCACGTGCAATTTTTAAGCTCGTCCTCTCCAAGCACGACGACATACTTTGCGCCTATCTTGTCGGCATACTTGAACTGCGCCTTTAAGGAGCGGCCCATGTGGTCGCACTCTGCGGAGCCGCCGTTTGCTCGCACCATGCATGCAAACGAAAAGGCTTTAGCGCGGCCCTCTTCGTTCATGGCCGCAAAGAATACGTCGGGGCCTTCGTCCGCGGGGAAACGAACGCCCGTGTTCTCCATCAGAAGGAGCAGCCTTTCGAGTCCCACGGCGAAACCTACGGCGGGTGTGGGATTTCCGCCGAGCTCTTCGATCAGTCCGTCGTAACGGCCGCCGCCGCACACAGTACCCTGCGCGCCGATATCTTCCGACACAAACTCGAACACCGTTTTGGTGTAGTAATCAAGCCCGCGGACTATATTCGAATCGACGTTGTATTCTATGCCGCCCGCCTTTAAATAGCTCTGCACACGCTCAAAGTGCTCTGCGCAGTCGCCGCACAGATAGTCTATCATGCGGGGCGCACCCGCCGTTATTTTTTTGCACCCCTCCTCCTTGCAATCGAGAATACGGAGGGGATTCTTATCGAAGCGCTCGCGGCAGGTGGAGCACATGTCATTTAGGTGAGGGCGGAGATAGTCCTTGAGTTTTGCGTTATACTCAGCACGGCAGGTCTTACAGCCGATGGAGTTTATGTTGAGCTTTACGTTCTTTATCCCCAGCCTGTCCAGAAAGAGGGCGGCCGCGGAGATGACCTCCGCGTCGGTATCGGGCGAGGGCGAGCCGTACACCTCTATGCCGAACTGATGGAACTCGCGCAGTCTGCCCGCCTGGGGGCGCTCATAGCGGAACGCGGGGATGATGTAGTACATCTTTACGGGCAGCGGGCTGTTTGAGAGCCCGTTTTCGATATAAGCGCGCGCCACTCCCGCAGTACCCTCAGGCTTGAGCGTTATTGAGCGGTCGCCCTTGTCCTTAAAGGTGTACATCTCCTTATTGACGATATCGGTCGTGTCGCCCACGCCGCGCAGAAAGAGCTCGGTATGCTCGAACACGGGCGTGCGTATCTCCTTTAAATTAAAGTCCTTGGCGATCTTGCGCGCCGCGTCCTCTATGTAGTGCCACTTATAGCTTTCCTGCGGCAATACGTCCTTTGTACCCTTGGGAATTGAAATCATAAAAAACTTCCTCACAAAATTGTCGCGCGCATTTGCATATATGGGCTCTGCTGTCCGCCGCCTTGCGGCGAGATCCATTCGGCTTCGCTCAGGATGACAGCAGGAGCCAGAGCTACCGCCTTGCGCACGTTATATATTTGAAAATAATTAATGTTTCAAGGCTGGTTTCCCCTGCGCAGAAAGGCGAACAACGCATTTCTGCAAACAGCACATATGCGCTGTTTGCGCGTTGTGAGGTGAGCGAGGGCAAATGTAGGCCAGAGCGGTGACCGCGCGAGGAGGCGTAGCCGACGACACTTTGCGGAGGTTCCCTTTGGGAAGCCGCAAATCGCGGCGGTATTTTACAGTTCGCCGCACGAGAACAATCTGCTGCGGCAGCAGGCTCACCTGAGGGGGAATTGCCCCGATTATATATTCGTGGGCCCCTAATATCGGGGCAAGGGGGAGCCGGCTCCCCAAAATCACGAAAAATTTAGCTCTCGGTCAGAGCTAAATTTTTGTGAACTTTAAAGCACGTATTTTTTGAGGTCGCGGTTCTTTATTATCTTCTCCAGATGCTCCTCTACGTACTTTGCGTTTATCTCCACAGGAATGACGGGATAGTCGCCTCCGCCCGCATTGAAGGAGATATCCTCTAAAAGATATTCCATTACGGTGTGAAGGCGGCGCGCGCCGATATCCTCTGACGTCGAGTTGATATCAGCCGCTATCTCGGCGATCTTTTCTATCGCGTCGGACGTAAACTGCAGATCTATGTTGTCAACAGCCAGAAGCACGGAATACTGCCTTGTTATCGCATTTTCGGGCTGGGTAAGAATATCTACGAAATCCTGCTTTGAGAGAGACGATAGCTCCACCTGAATGGGGAACCTGCCCTGAAGTTCGGGAATGAGGTCCTCCACCTTGGAGACGTGGAAAGCGCCCGCGGCAATAAAGAGAATATAATCAGTCTTTATCGGGCCGTACTTCGTCATTACTGTACAGCCCTCGACTATGGGCAGTATGTCCCTCTGCACGCCCTCGCGCGAGACGTCGGCGCCCGAGGTGTTGCCCTTGCCGGCAATCTTGTCTATCTCGTCGATAAAGATGATGCCGTCGTTTTCGGCGCGGCGTATCGCCTCGGCGTTCACGGCGTCGTTGTCTATGAGTTTGTCGGCCTCCTCCGCAATCAGAAGGTTTACCGCCTCCTTTACTGTGAGTTTGCGGCGCTTGCGCTTATTCAGCCCCATGCCTCCGAATATCGAGCCGAGGTCGATAGACGCACCCGAACCCGGAGAGAGTTCGAGTGTTTTGGGCTGCTCGGCGACATCTATCTCTATCATGGCATGGTCATACTTTCCATCGTGAACGCCGTCGATAAAGCTCTGTTCAAACAGTTCTTTCGACATATCTCCCCTGTCGGCCTTATTGTTTTCGGCAAGCACCTTGCCGACTTTCTTTTCGGCGGCCGCACGGGCCTTGAACTCCACCTCGGCGGTCTTCTCCTCGCGCACCAGGCGTATAGCGCACTCAGCGAGGTCTCGCACCATTGATTCTACGTCCCTGCCGACATAGCCGACCTCGGTATATTTGGTGGCCTCCACCTTTAAGAAGGGAGCCTTTACGAGCTTTGCAAGGCGCCTTGCAATCTCCGTCTTGCCCACGCCCGTGGGGCCCTTCATGATTATGTTTTTGGGCGTTATCTCATCCTGAAGTTCGGGAGAGAGCTTTGACCGCCTGTAGCGGTTGCGAAGGGCAATGGCGACGGCCTTTTTGGCCTCGTCCTGCCCGATTATATACTTGTTTAATTCATTTACTATCTGTTTGGGTGATAAATCCATTTTCTTTCACCTTAATTTAATTTTTACCGCAGTACCCTGCTCATAATAACTTCAGAGAAACGAGCAAGACAATGAGTGTGCGGAAGCCGTGAAGGAACTTGAAAACGCGCCCCTAAAACTTTGTAGATGCGAGCATAGCAAGGAGCGCGAGGAAAACCTGAGGAAGTTTACTTGGATGTAAATGACCGAAGGTTGCCGCAGCGCGACACCGCTATGCGACGCATATACGAAGTTTTAAACGACCTCGCATTTGATGTTGTCGTTGGTAAACACACATATCTCGCTGGCGATCTTTAAAGCCTTGGTTGCGATCTCCTCGGCGGAGTAGTCGGTGTTCTGAATGAGGGCGCGGGCCGCGGCCAAAGCATAGTTGCCGCCGCTGCCTATTGCGCACACGCCGCCGTCGGGCTCTATTACCTCGCCCGTGCCGGAGACTATGAGCATGGTATCTTTATCGGCGACTATCATGAGCGCCTCTAACTTTCTTACCATCTTATCCGAGCGCCAGAGTTCGGCAAGCTCTACGGCAGAACGCATGAGGTTGCCCGAAAATTTGTTGAGCATGCCCTCAAACTTTTCGCTCAAAGAAAACGCGTCCGACACGGAGCCGGCAAAGCCTAATACGACTTTGCCGCCGTATATCCTGCGCACCTTTGTTGCGCTGTTTTTAAAAATAACGCTCTCGCCCATCGTAACCTGTCCGTCGCCGGCGATGGCCGTAACGCCGTCCTTTTTTACGGCGCAGATGGTCGTTGCGTGAAATTCTACTGACATAATAATTCTTTATACTCCCTTATTTGTAAAAGCGCCCTTTCGGCGAGATATCTGTACCGCTCCTTTTTGTCGCGTATGCCGGTCGCAGCCGCGCCCAAAAGGCCGAAGTTGGCATTCATTGGCTGAAAATCTTTGTTCTCCGCGGCGACATATCGCGAGAGCGCGCCGCACACCGTGTGCACGGGCGGCAAAACCGCCTGTTTCCCATTTAGTTTGCGGGCAAGGTGTATGGCCGCGAGCATACCGCTGGCCGCGGACTCGACATACCCCTCCACGCCCGTCATCTGCCCCGCGAAACATATGAGCGGAGCATCCTTTAAAGAGAAGTCTGCATTGAGATGCGCGGGGGAATTTATATATGTGTTGCGGTGCATAACTCCGTACCGCAAAAATTCTGCATTTTTCAATGCCGGAACGAGGGAAAACACCCTCTTCTGCTCGCCGAACTTCAAATTAGTCTGGCAACCGACAAGATTGTAGGCGCTTCCCTCTAAATTCTCTTTGCGGAGCTGGAGCACGGCGTACCAGCTCCTTCCTTCGCCGTCTTTAAGGCCAACGGGCTTGAACGGACCGAAGCGAAGAGTATCCTCACCGCGCGCCGCCATAACCTCGAGCGGCATGCACCCCTCGAAGATCTCGCTCTTTTCAAAGGAGTGGAGCTGTGCGCGCTCGGCAGAAATGAGCGCCGAATAGAAGACCTTGTATTCCTCCCTCGTCATGGGACAGTTTAAATAATCGTCGCCGCCCTTGCCGTATCTGCCGCCCGCGAACGCGCGCGACATATCCACACTTTCGGCAGAGACGATCGGAGCCGAGGCGTCGTAAAAGTGCAGTCCGCCGCCCAGTTTTTGCGCGATGTCCTCTGCCAGTCTGCCCGAAGTTAAAGGACCCGTGGCTATAATGCAGGGGGCGGGCGGGATCTCCTCCGCCTCCTCGCACACGACCTCTATATTTTTATGCGCCTTTATTTTGTCCGTTATATAGTATGCAAATTTGTCCCTGTCGACGGCGAGCGCGCCGCCCGCGGGCACTTTTGACAGTTCTGCCGCCTGCATGGTGAGGGAGTTTAAGCTCCTCATCTCCTCCTTTAAAAGGCCGCAGGCGTTGCCGAACACGTCGTTGCTCTTTAAAGAATTGGAGCACACAAGTTCGGCAAAACTTTCATTTGTATGCGCGGGGGTGAAGGACTTTGGCTTTATGTCGGACAGTTCGACCTCGAACCCCTCCTCCGCAAGTCTCCACGCCGCCTCGCACCCGGCGAGTCCCGCGCCGATCACCTTAACCCTGCGCGGCATCCTGATTACCGCCTTGTTCGCCCTGCGTATTCTTTTGCTCTTCAGGAAGGGGCGCGGAGTAATCGCACGACTTTTCGGAGCAGCGTATCTGCTTGCCCTTTTTGACGAGATATCCCTTGCCGCATTTGGGGCACTTTTCGCCCGTGGGGATATCCCAGCTTAAGAACTTGCAGTCGGGATAGCCGGTGCAGCCGTAGTATATCTTGCCGTTTTTGGAGCGCATGCGCCTCATGGGCTTGCCGCACTCGGGGCACACGCCCTCGTGCTTATCTTCGCCGTGCGCGCCTTCGGCATTTAAAGGCCGCTTTGCGCCGCACTTAGAGCACTCGAGATACTGGCCGTAACGGCCCTTTTTTATGAGCATCTCGCCGCCGCATTCCCTGCACTTCTCCTCTGAGATCTTGGCGTCTATCGGGAGGATGGATGAGCACTCGGGATAATTGGGGCAGGCGAGAAACTTGCCGTATTTACCGCTCTTTACCACCATGTTGGCGCCGCACTTGGGGCAACGCACGGAGGATACCTCCTGCTCGGATTCGCTTATTATGTTGGAGCAGGCGGGATAATTTGAGCAGGCGAGGTATTTGCCGTATTTGCCGTTGCGCCTTATCATGGGATGGCCGCACTTTTCGCACTTTATGTCGGTGAGTTCGTCGCCGTCGGTGGATGCCGTCTTGAGTTTTTCGGCAAAACCGGGGTAGAAATCGGCGATTATCTTATGCCAGTCGGTGCCGCCCTCCTCAATTTTATCGAGGTCGGTCTCCATCTTGGCCGTAAAGCCTACGTCCATTATGTCGTCGAAGTAGTGCACGAGCATGTCGGTTATCTTATAGGCGACCTCTGTGGGGACCATGTATTTGCCGTCCTTTTCCACATAGTGCCTCTTTGTGAGCACGGAGATTATGCTGGCGTACGTAGAGGGCCTGCCTATGCCCTTCTCCTCCATGGCCTTTACGAGCGACGCGTCGGTATACCTTGCGGGAGGACGGGTGAACTTCTGCTCCTTGGTAAAGTCGGCAAGGTCGGGCTTATCTCCCTCCTTTAAGGGAGGCAGGAGCTTTGCCGACTCCTCCTCGTCTGCGTCCTTCTCCTTGGGGGGCTGGTACGCCGCAGTGAAGCCTGCAAACAGGAGAGACCTGCCGCTGGCCTTGAACACGTAGCCGGCGCTCTCGGCCTCTATCTGCATGGTGTTGTACTGCGCCTCCGCCATCTGAGAAGCGACGAATCTGTCGTATACCAATTTATATATATTGTAATGTTTTTTATCGAGAGAGTTTTTAACGCTCTCGGGAGTTATCGAAAGATTTATGGGACGGATGGCCTCGTGCGCGTCCTGGGCGCCCTTCTTGGTGGCGTACCTGTTGGGCTTTGCGGGCGCGTAATTTTCGCCGTAAGTCTTTTTAATGAACTCAACGGCGCTCGCCTGCGCCTCGTCTGAGACGCGGACGGAGTCCGTCCTTATATAAGTTATGAGCGCGATATGGTCGCCGCCGACGTCCATGCCCTCATAAAGGTGCTGCGCGACGAGCATGGTTTCGGGCGAGGACATGCCGTATTTGTTGGAGGCGTCCTGCTGGAGCGACGAGGTCGTGAACGGCGCGGGCGCGTGCTGTTTGGATATTCCGCTCTTTACTTTGGTTATGGTAAAACCCGCCGCCTTAACTTTGGCCTCTGCCTCATCGGCCTGCTCCTTATGGATACTCTTGCCGCTCTTTTTCAGCTGACACACCGCCTTGAAGGGGGCATATTTTTTCTCCTCGTCCTGAAGCATAGCCACGAGGTTCCAGTACTCCTCGGGCACGAAGGCCTTGATCTCGCGCTCCCTGTCTACGATGAGGCGCAATGCTACCGACTGCACCCTGCCCGCCGACAGCCCGTTCTGTATGCGGTTATTGAGAAGTGGCGAGAGCTTGTAGCCCACGAGCCTGTCCAACACCCTTCGCGCCTGCTGGGCATCGACAAGGTTATAATTTATTTTTCTGGGGTGCTGGAGCGCGTTCTGCACGGCCTTGGGCGAAATTTCGTTGAACTCTATCCTGTTTTCGCTGTCCGGGTCGAGGCCCAACACAGTCTGAAGGTGCCAGCTTATGGCTTCGCCCTCGCGGTCGGGGTCGGTCGCAAGATAGACTTTTCCCGCTTTCTGAGCCTCGCTTGTAAGACGGGAAATTATCTCCTTCTTGCCGGGAGATTCTTCGTACCTCGGCTCGAAGTTGCCCGTTATTTTCACGCCCAGAGTGCGCTCTGGCAAATCGCGGATATGTCCTCCCGAGGCGTCCACCTTATACTTGCCCTTTAAGTACTTTGAAATTGTTTTTGCCTTTGAAGGCGACTCGACTATTATTAAATCCATATGCAACCTCTCACAATTTTTTCGTGTTAGTGACACACGAAAAAATTCGTGATTTTGGGGGAGCCAGCTCCCCCTTACCCCGATTTTAGGGGCTCTCTTTTTATATAATCGGGGTAATTCCCCCTTTGGTGAGCCTGCTGAACGCAGCAAATAGGGTCTTTCTGCGCAGGGAAACCCTGCTTGAAACATAATTTATTTTAAAAAAATGTTGACCTTATTATTTGCTAATATAACCCTTGGAGATGCGAGCAGTACGCGGAGCTGGCGGAAGGTGCGAGGGAGTTTACAAAGACGTAAATGACCGAGCACACCCGTAACAGCGACAATGTAATGCGAAGTATATACAAGGGAAAGCGGCGCGCTATAAAGAAGCGTATCTATTGCCGCCAAGGCGACATATCAACCCCTTCACCTCCAACGAGGAAAGTTCGGCCAAAAGTTCAAACCCGTTGCAGCCGAGCTTTGAAGCTATCTCAGAGATATGGGCAGAGCCGTTTTCCCTTATGGCGGAGAGTACCTGTTCCTCGCGCGGGGTCAGCGGTTCGCGCTTTTTTTCAGTAAAGTCTAAACCAAAAGCGCCGAAGATGTCAAGTATATTTTCGGCAAGGTAGGCGCCTTTTTTGATGAGCCTGTTACAGCCGACACCCGAGGGAACGCCTATCGAATATGGAAAACAGAACACGTCTCTGCCGTATTCGAAGGCATATTCGGCGGTTATGGATGCGCCGCTCTTTTTGCCTGCGGAGACGACCAGAACACCTTCGGACAGGGCGGCTATCAGCCTGTTGCGCACGGGGAAGAGGTAGCCCATTGCGGGGACTTCGGGGCGCTGTTCGGAAATTACCAGGCCGCTTGCCGCAGCCTCTTTGTACAGCTTTGCGCTGCCCGCGGGATAGATATGGTCAAGCCCCTGCGCGCACACGAATATGAGGTTGCCGCTTTGAACGGCGCCCTCGGCAGCGGCAGTATCGGCCCCGTCGGCGGTGCCCGTGACGACAGTGAACTTTTCGGCTATCTGCCCGCTTATCTTTTTACACTCCTTTAAAATATTGGTAAGGGTGCGGCGGGAGCCGACTATGCCGAAACACCGGGTATTCAAGAGCGACGTGTTGCCTCTGCAATACAGAACGAAGGGCGGCGCGGGGATAGACCTCAGCCTTTCGGGATAATCTTCCGAAAAGTACGTCACGCACTCCATCCTCTTCTTTTCAAGCGATAAGAGCACTCCTTTGCGGTAATCTTCGGAATAAAAAAGACCTCTTATTTTATTATATACGCTCCCGCCGAGCGTTTTAATCAGAAAATCGGCGTATTTTTTGAGCGGACGGGAAGAAGAGAAGCCGTCGGTTACTTCAAACTTTGTTTTATAGGTAAGTTCTTCAAAGCTGTCCAAAACTATGGCGTCGAGTTCGCCCGCGGAATACTCTCTCATATATTTTCACCGTCGAAACTGCGGTAAGAGGCCGCCTCCAGAATATGCCGCTCGGAAATTTCCGCCGAATAATCGAGGTCGGCTATGGTACGGGCTACCTTTATTATCCTCGAGCGGGCGCGGGCGGAGAGATGCAGACTCTCGAACGCCTGCTTGAGGATAGCCTCGCACGAGTGGGAAAGGCGGCAATACTTTTTGAGCTGCCGCTCGCCCATGTTGGCGTTGGCGCGTATGCCCTCGTTTAAAAAGCGCTCGCGCTGGACGGCCCTCGCCGCCTCCACACGCGCTTTTACCTGTGTGCTGCTCTCTTCGGCGCCCTCGGAGATGAGGTCGTCGTATTTTACAGAATCCACTTCAACCTGCAGGTCTATCCTGTCTAAAAGCGGGCCGGAAATCTTGGAGCGGTAGCGCTTTATCTGCGCGGGCGTGCATGTGCAGGTGAGCTCGGCAGAGCCGTAGTTGCCGCACGGGCAGGGGTTCATGCTGGCGCACAGCATGAAGTCGG
>ERZ1643249.721-NODE-721-length-35836-cov-6.329896_pt1 | contig 35836 bp, 37 predicted proteins | sample MGYA00579263_ERZ1643249 | MGnify/ENA primary metagenome ERZ1643249 (study PRJEB29033, sample SAMEA4952264) | chicken gut metagenome | biome: Broiler Chicken; feature: Gastrointestinal Tract; material: Caecum | place: Ireland | collected 2018 | study: Broiler...
TCCGCAAACGGTTTTGACAAACCGTTTGCCGCCAGCAAGTTTGAAGATTAGACATAAACAAATCCTCCGCATGGTCTAAGCCATACGGAGGATTAACTGTTTTACGGACACCCGTCTATATTGGCGGGTGCTTTTCTTTGCTTTTGCGTCCGTTTTGCGACATGAAAAAATTATTGCGTGCAAAGCGCGGTAATCAGCGCGCCGACCCCGGCGGCAACGCCGGACGAGGTCAGCCAAAACAAAACATCGCGGCGCATTTTGTGTCGGGTTTTCGGCACTCTGTCCGCGGAACTTAACGCATTTGCCGCCGCCGCGCGCAGTTTTTTCTCGTCCGTGTCCGAAAATTCGGGGCTTACAAAAAAGAACGCGCGCTCAAAATACGGCGACCCCGTTTCGCGAATTTCCAATACCTGCCGATTGATTCCCTTAACCATTTTTTCTGCCTCCGCGTCTTGTTTTTTATAGTATGGGAACAAAACCAAAAATTTATGCGAAGCGGTAAAAATCGGAAGCAGAAAACAAGCGCAAAATCTGTCAATATGGGATTTTCACCAAAGTTTTGAAAAAATTAAATATACAAAGAGTATAAAATAGTTTTGTTCAAAAATGTTCAAAACCCTGTTCAAACTGTTAAAAAGTACCCCAAAAAACGCCGATTTTTGAACAAAAACCGGGTTTTGAACCATTGTTTATAAAGTTTGTTAAAGCTTTGACGAATTACTGTCTGTTTGATTTCCTTTACAAATTATACAATTCGGAGCGCGCCGCAGACAATTTTTAAGTTTTTCTCTTGTGCATTTTGCCATTGTAACATATCCATAGAATTTCAGAAATTTTTTGTGAAAATCCCTGTTTTTTCCCGGAGTATATGCCAAAGTATATCCTGTGCGGCAAAACAGAGCAATGCCCGTTTTTCGGTTGCTGTCTTCGCGGCTTGTCCGGGGAAATCCCGTCTTCCCGACTACCCGCGCGGGAAGGCGGTTCCGTTTTCACCCCGCCCGCACGGTCTTGGTTTTATGCGGTTATCAAGGGCGAAACGACGATATACTGCCATAATACAACCTTTCCAAAAAGCAGTTTGGCTGGCTGTTCGTGCCCCTACTCTATAATCAGTAATAGTTCCTATTACTGTTGACAAGCATAACGATTTAAGGTATTATACCTTTAGATGCCGACCTAAATTTACAAGCATTTTGCGCTCGGCGCAGATTCGGAGGACACTATGATCGACCCGTTGGATTATAAAGAACCCGCCTGTGCACTTTGCGGCGGCGAAGCGTTTTATAATTTTGACCCCAAAAAGCCGCAGGGACATATTCCGGTGGATGCGGTGATTCGCAAACTCGACGACTGCCTGGCGCGTGAAAATTACGCCGAGGGCGCAAGGGTTTTGCGTTATTGGATTGAAGACGCCCGGTCGCTTAACGACCGGCGAGGCGAATTATCGGTGCAAAACGAGGTGCTCGGGCTTTCGAGGCGCATAGGCGACAAGCCCTGGGGGCTTGCGGCGGTGGAACGCTGCCTTCAGCTGATTGCGGAAATCGGCGGGGAGGGGCTTCTTTCCACGGCGACCATTCTTTTAAACGCCGCCACCACCTGTAAGGCATTCGACCAACCCGAACGCGCCCTGCCGCTTTACGACAAGGCAAAAGCGGTTTATGAAAGGGAACTCCACAAAACCGATTTGCGCTTTGCGGCGCTTTACAACAACCTTGCAACAACGCTGACCGCGCTTTCGCGCTTTGATGAGGCAGAAGAAAACTACCGCGCGGCGCTTCGCATTTTAGAGCAAAACCCCGACACCGCGCCTGACCGGGCGGTGACGCTTGTCAACCTTGCGGATTTGTATGCGGCGAAAGAGGCGCCGGAAACGGAAGTTGAAAATCTTTTGCTTTCGGCGTTTGCGCTTTTGGAAGACCCCGAAACGGTGCACGACGAAGAATATGCGTTTGTCTGCCGAAAGCTTTCCGAAGCCTATGGCTATTATGGCTTTTTCAAACAGGCGAAGCGCTTAACAGAAAGGGCGGATGCGTTTTATGCAGGGGCTTGAACTCACGCGGCGGTATTTTGAAACCTACGGCTTGCCGCTTCTCGAAAACGAATTTGCCGCGCAAAAAGACCAAATTGCCGCGGGACTGGTCGGCCGCGGGTCGGAGTGCTTCGGCTATGACGACGAGCAATCCAAAGACCACGATTTTGAAGCGGGCTTTTGCTTTTGGCTTACCGACGAAGCGGAACAGGCGTTCGGCTTTCCGCTGATGCGCGCTTACAACCGCCTGCCGAAATCGTTTTTGGGCGTGAAAATGCAGGCGCACAGCTATTACGGCAGCAGCCGCGTCGGCGTGTTTCGGATTTCCGACTTTTACCGTGAACTTATCGGCCTTCCGCGCGCGCCCGAAACGGCAGAAGAGTGGCTTTACACGCCGGAATATGCGCTTTCGAACGCGACAAACGGCGCGGTGTTTTATGACGGCGCGGGGGTGTTTTCTTCGATTCGGCAAACGCTTTTGGATTTTTACCCCGAGGATGTCCGCCGCAAAAAAATTGCCGCCTGCTTGTGCTTAACGGCGCAAAGCGGGCAATATAATTTCAACCGTTGTCTTGCGCACGGCGAACCGGGCGCGGCGCTTTTGGCGCGCAACGAATTTGTCTCGGCGGCGCTGCACTTGCTGTTTCTATTGGAGAAACGCTATATGCCGTTTTACAAGTGGCAATTCCGCGCCGCGCGGGAACTGCCGGGCGCGGGAGACCTGCCCGACCGCCTGGCGGCACTCCTTTCGGCGCCGGCAAACGAAAAAACAGCCGAAGAAATCGAGCGAATTGCCGCCGCGCTGTTAGACCGCCTTGCCGCCGCAAAAATCGTGCAAAAGAAATCCGGCGAAACCTATTTGGAGCCTTATGCGTTTGCGGTTTTAGACACAATCGAAAACCGCGCGCTTCGCACGATGCACATTTTAGACGCCGGCATTGAATAAAGAAAACCCCCGACAGAAAATCTGTCGGGGGAAGATTTTTTATAAAAAGTTAAGCGTTCAGCTGGTCTTGAAATTCGGGAATCATCAGCCGCTTGGCGGTTTGCATCATCAAAACGCCGCTTGCGATATTGACGCCGTCATTTCCGGTAAAGCCGCCGGCGCGCACAATACTTGTGCAGTCCGCAGAAAGCAAATAGACATATTTTAAGGTGTCCGGGGTCCGAACCGGCTTGCCGTCGGCATCTTTTTGCCCGCTAAATTGCCAGACAAAGTTGCTGTCGCTCGCCGGGTTTTTATAAATGCAAGCCAAAAGCGAAGCGTCCACGCCGTATTTGTCCGTGACCGCACGAATAAATTTGTTGCTCGGGTCATCGGTGAAAAGCATATCTCCGCTTTTTTCGGGAACGGTATACACTTCCCCGCCGAACACGATGGTCGCCGCTTGGGTGGTGGTTTCCGGCGCGGGCGCGGTGGTCGTCGTTGTCGCCGCGGGCGCAGTGGTTGTTGCCGGAACCGTAGTGGCGGGCGCGGTGGTAGATTCCGTGTCTTGTGCGCCGCAGCCGCTAAATAACAGACAGACCAAAAGGCCGCACGCCAAAAGCTTTTTACAGCCTTTCAAAATATCACTCCTAAAAATAAAAAAGCGGCGGCGTGTAATACGCCGCCGCTTTTCACGCAAAAATGATTAGCCCATAAGGCTGCCGATGATGGGTTCAAGAAGCTTCATTATGGTGTCAAGAACCGGCTGAAGCGCGCCTGTGATCTTATCCATCGGAAGGAAGCTGGAAAGCGCCTCCATAATGGTGTTAAGAATGCTGCCGAGTTGATCCATTGGTTTCATCTCCTTTACCAAAATATCTCTCTGTATGGAAAGTATAGCATACAGCTACGTTTTTTTAAAGAGGCAAGCAGTTGAAATGTTACACAAATTTCGCACCCCTAATTTGTGCATCTTGTCAAATTGTTCTTTGTTTGCCGTTTTCAAGCGGGAATTAACCGTGAAATTCGAAAAATTTTAAGGAAAACCCGAGGGGCTTTAACACTTTCAAAAAAAGAATAAAACATTTTAACAGGTCGTGTTAATGATTTAACAATCCGCCGCAGTTGCAAAGCTTTTGGAAAAATGCTACCATAAGAAAAACGCGAAGGGAGGAAAACGCCGTTGGAAAAAAGCGAAAAACGCTGTCCGCTCGCGAAAAAATGCGGTGGGTGCCAGCTCCAAAACCTGTCTTACGAAAAACAACTGCAATATAAACAGGTGCAGTGCATTCGCCTTTTGGGGCAGTTTTGTCGGGTTGAAGAAATTTTGGGCATGGAACACCCCTACCACTATCGCAATAAGGTACAGGCGGCTTTTTCCGAGGACCGGCGCGGAAATATCATTTCCGGCGTCTATCAGGCAGCGTCCCACCGCGTGGTGGCGGTTGAAACCTGTCTTACCGAAGACGAGAAAGCCGACGAAATCATCGGTACGGTGCGCCGGCTTTTAAAGAGTTTTAAATTAAAACCCTATAACCCCGACACCGGGCGCGGCTTTTTGCGGCATGTGCTCGTCAAACGCGGGTTTAAAAGCGGACAAATTATGGTCGTTTTGGTGACCGGCGTTCGCGAGTTCCCGAAAAAGCGGTCGTTTGTCAATGCCCTTTTGCACGCCCACCCTGAAATTACCACGGTTTTGCAAAATGTCAACCCCGGGCGCACCAGTATGGTGTTGGGCGCGCAGGAGGAAGTGCTTTTCGGCCCCGGTAAAATCGAAGAACAGCTCGGCGACTGCGTGTTCCGCATTTCGGCGCGGGCGTTTTATCAAATCAACCCCGCGCAAACCGAGGTGCTTTATCAAAAGGCGCTGGAATTTGCCGGGCTTACCGGGCGCGAAACGGTCATTGACGCTTATTGCGGGACGGGAACGATCGGCATTTTTGCCGCCGGGCGCGCAAAACAGGTCATCGGCGTGGAATTAAACGGCGACGCCGTTTCGGACGCGCGCGAAAACGCAAAATTAAACGACGTTCAAAATATCCGGTTTTTCAAAGCGGATGCCGGGGAATTTATGACCGGCATGGCAAAGGCCGGCGAAAAAGCAGACGTGGTGCTCATGGACCCGCCGCGCGCAGGAAGCGACCGTGCCTTTTTGTCGTCGCTGTTAACCCTTGCGCCGAAAAGAGTCGTCTATGTTTCCTGCAACCCCGAAACCTTGCGCCGCGACCTTGTGTTCCTTTCGAAAAACGGCTATCGTGTCCGCAAAATCCAGCCGGTCGATATGTTTCCGCACACGAAGCATATTGAGTGCGTCTGCCTTTTGGAACGGCGGTAATTCTTAGCAACAAGGAAATGCCGGCACAAAGAGGGCCAAAAACCGGAATATGAGAGCTTGTTTAGTGACGAAGAACGGGCGATATGCAAGAAAGGTTTGAAAAATTTGGAAACAACAGGAAATAACACAAAAGCGGATTTCCCCGCCCCGATTCAAGAGATTTTGCAAGAACGAAATTACACAGCGGACAGCGTCGGGCAGTCGGATTCGCAGGTTCTGTTGTTTTCAGACATGGTGCTGAAAATACAGGCAGACAGCGAAGAAAGCCGAAACGAAAGCCAAATGCTTTCTTGGCTTTCCGGGCGGCTTCCCGTGCTCTGGTGAGCACGGTGCGTGAGGCTGTGGGTTCCCGAAGGAATAACCGCAGGTCAGAGGTATTGACCATCTGGACAAATACGCCTCTACAATGTATAATTGTGTAAATATGCAAATGATTAATGGGGGTCGAGCCATGGCGAACATGTTCGAGAAGTATGCTGCCGACCGCGAGGCCGAGCAGAAGAAGATAGAGCAGACGGTTTCTGAACCGGCGGCTGCGAAGCAGACAACGGTTTCGGCGGACGCTGCGCCCGCCGAGGACGAGAAGCGCACCACGCTCTCGCTGTCGCTCACGGTGAGCGACAAGAAGGCGCTGAAGATGATGGCGGCGGAGCGCGAGACGACGATTGCCGCAATCATCCATGAGTGGGTCGCGGAGCATATGCAGGAGGTGGATGAGTAGTGGAGCGAATTGAAATAATCGACGCGGTTGGGCGCGAGTATCATACGTCGAATATCGAAAACGGCGAGTTCAGCTACCCGAAAGCCTTCAAGGAAAAAGGTCTCGATTTTGACCCTATCAAGAAGAAGGGTGGCAAAGGGTCCTGGCAGTTCCTTGACATCCGTTTCGAGATGAACGGCGTTTCTCTGCTCATCGAGACGAAGAACGACGCTGACAAGTGGCCGACGGTTGAGGAGCAGATCGCCGCTTACGTCGAATATGAGAAGCGGCTTACGGGCAACAAGGTTATCGCGATGGTTGCGAACACGACGGATGACCGTATAACGGTCTGGAAGTCGGAGGTCGAGGACGACCGAAAGCTCGCAAGCGAAGAGGCTATCCGCACGATGCCGGAATATGTGGCAATGTTTGATGCAAAGCACATGAACAACAAGGAAGAGGTGATGCGTAACACGTATCAGCTCAACGAGTTGCTGCACCGTCATGGTGTCGGTGAGAAGCTGCGTTCGCAGTTCGTCGGTACGTGCCTTTTGGCTATTAAGAACGGGCTTATTTACGACAGGAAGATGAAGACCGCCCAGATTATCGGCGGGATTCGAACTATCCTGGAAGACCTGCTCGAAGGTTCTTTGAAGAAGGCCGAGAAGCTGACGCTAATTGATAAGCGGGTTCTTAAAAGCCAGGATGTCCGTGATATGGACAGCGAGAGTCTTTGCGTGATTCTTGACTTTATCAAGACCCGGATTTTCCCGTTCATTAACGACAAGAGCACGGCCGGGCAGGACTTGCTCAACCTGTTCTTCATCACGTTCAACAAGTACGTTGGAAAGTCCGATAAGAACCAGGCTTTTACGCCTGACCATATCACGGATTTCATGGCCAAGATTTGCAATGTGAACAAGAACTCAGTCGTTCTTGATATGGCATGTGGTAGCGGCTCGTTCCTCGTTCGAGCGATGACGCAGGCGCTTGCCGATTGTCATACGCAGGCCGAAGAGGATGAGGTCAAGAAGTATCACATTTACGGCGTCGAGTATGACGAGCTTGTCTACGGGCTTGCAACAACGAACATGCTGATTCACAGCGATGGCAATTCGAACATCGTGCAGGGCAGCTGCTTCGATGAGGTGCCTCGTTTCATCGCCGATGGCGTGAAGTTTAACGTCGTGCTCATGAACCCGCCCTACAACGCCATGGCGAAGCAGGTTCCGAAGGAGTTCTCCAAAACATGGGGGAAGAGCAAGCAGGACCCGTCGAAGGGACTGTATTTCGTCAAGTTCATTCTCGACCAGATGAACGAGCACGATATGCAGGGCAAGCTCGCTGTGCTGCTCCCCATGGCCTGTGCTATCGGAAACAGCACGCTGATGAAGCAAATGAAGGGCGCGATTCTCAAGAACAACACGCTGGATGCAGTTTTCTCGCTGCCTGATGACGTGTTCTATCCAGGTGCGAGTGTTTGCGCATGTTGTATGGTCTTTGACGTGGGCACGCCGCATAAGTCGGCTAATCGCGAGACGTTCTTCGCCTACTGCAAAGACGACGGTTTCAAGAAGCGCAAGAATCTTGGGCGCGTCGAGCAGATGGACGAGAACGGCAATAGCCTGTGGTCGGCCATTCAGAAGAAGTGGCTTGACACGTACAAGAATCGCGATGTCATTCCTGGATTCAGCGCGCGCCAGATGGTTTCCGGCGATGACGAGTGGCTGTGCGAGGCGTACATGGAGACCGACTATACGACGCTTACGCAGGACGATTTCCAGCAGACGGTCAATGACTATCTCTCTTATCTGGTAAGAACGGGGGTAGTGTATGAAGATTGATACGAGCACGTGGAAATGGTTCCAGCTTGGCGGTGATGATGGGCTGTTTGATATTCGCAAAGGAAAACGTCTAACTTCCGAAGACCAAACTGAGGGTAATACGCCGTATATCGGGGCAATAGATTCCAACAACGGTGTCTCGAATTACATTGGACAGGAACCCATTCATGAGGGCAATACGATTTCGTTGAGCTATAACGGTTCTGTTGGAGAAGCGTTTTATCAGCCCTTGCCCTATTGGGCAACGGACGATGTGAACGCTTTGTATCTGCGCCCGGAGTACGGAACACTTTGCCCAGCAACGGGGCTGTTTGTGTGTTCTGTTCTCAAGCATGATAAATACAGGTATTCATACGGTCGTAAGTGGACTCTCGACAATATGAAGGCCACCAAAGTCAAACTTCCTGCGACATCCGATGGCAAGCCCGATTGGCAGTGGATGGAGTCGTATATTGATTCGCTGCATAGCAAAGCATTGACTTCGGCCAACGCTGTTGGAAATGGATTTAGGCTTAATACAGAAGATTGGAGAGAGTTTTTATTAGCTGATTACTTTGATATTGTGCCTGGAAAGTATCATTACCCTGATGAATATGAGGAGGGTAATACCCCTTACTATTCAGCTACTAATGAAAACAACGGTATAGCGCAGAATATCAGCCTGAAGCCCGATTTCTCAGGTAATTGCATTGTTACTGGTAAAATTGGATGCACAGCTTTTTATGTGCCGGATAATTTTTGCGCTACGTCTGACGTGAATATATTCAAGCCTAAATTTTGTATGACTCCATACATTGGTTTATTCGTCGCGTCTGTGATTAATTTGAGTGAAAATTATAAGTGGGCTTATGGACGACAATGTCGTGTTGGCAATTCGAAAAAGATTCGAATAAAATTGCCTGCCACACCAGACGGTAAGCCTGATTGGCAGTGGATGGAGAGCTATATCAAGTCTCTGCCGTATGGCGACAGGCTGCAATAAGACGTGTTCAAGCCCGTCGTCCTCTCGGGCGGCGGGCTTTATAATTGAACTCGTATTTGTGTAATTCATCAACAAAGAAGGAACCCACCACGAGTAAAGCAAAAAAGAAGCGTGCCGCGTACAGCGTTTTGCGTTTGTGATTTGAGAAAACAAAGTCGGGTTTGCAAGGCTTATAAAACTGAAAGCGAGTGGATATTGTGAACGCACCTCAGTTTTTCCGCAAGGGGAACTATCACACGAACGACCCCGAAAACGGGGAGATTGTGGACTTTTCCCCCGACGCGCTGTTTGATAAACTGGGCGTAGAAAAAGACCCGGAAAAACTGCAATATTACATTTTGCTTGACGAATTGTTTTAATTAAAAAAGAAATCATAAAACGCCTCGGCACATTGTGCCGGGGCGTGTTCATTTTCTGTCCCCGAAAATGCATTTTGTATTTTCGGCTTTGTTTTGCCCGTTTTCAGGGGATTTTACGTTTCAAAAGCTTCGCAACCTGCGAGCAAAACGTTTTGCAAAATTACGCCGTTGCGTCGGCGAAGTTGCCGGTATACAGCTGATAATATTTGCCTTTCTTTTCAATCAGTTCGTCGTGCGTGCCGCGCTCAATGATGCGGCCCTGCTCAAGAACCATAATGCAGTCGGCGTTGCGAACGGTCGAAAGTCTGTGCGCAATGACAAACGTCGTGCGGCCTTTCATCAGCGCGTCCATGCCGTCCTGTACGAGTTTTTCCGTACGCGTATCAATCGAAGACGTTGCTTCATCCAAAATCAATACGGGCGGGTCGGCAACCGCCGCGCGGGCAATCGCCAAAAGCTGGCGCTGACCTTGAGAAAGGTTCCCGCCGTCGCCGCCGAGCATCGTGTTGTAGCCGTCGGGTAGCCGGCGGATAAAGCTGTCGGCGTTGGCGAGTTTCGCCGCCGCGATGCATTCTTCGTCGGTTGCGTCCAGCTTGCCGTAACGGATATTGTCCATTACCGTGCCGGTGAACAGGTGGGTTTCCTGGAGCACCATGCCTAACGAGTGGCGCAAGTCGGCTTTTTTAATTTTGTTGATGTTAATCCCGTCATAGCGGATTTTACCGTCCGCAATGTCATAAAACCGGTTAATCAAGTTTGTAATCGTGGTCTTGCCCGCGCCGGTTGCGCCGACAAACGCAATTTTCTGACCCGGCTTTGCCCAAAGGCTGATGTTGTGGAGAACCAGCTTGTTTTCGTCATAGCCGAAGTCCACGTCGTCAAAGACCACGCCGCCCTCCATTTGGGTGTAGGTAACGGTGCCGTCCGCCTGGTGCGGGTGTTTCCAAGCCCAAAGGTTCGTGCGCTGGGGCACTTCCACCAAGTTGCCGTTTTCGTCTTTCTTCGCGTTGACAAGCTCGACATAACCCTGGTCCTGTTCGGGCTGCTGGTCCATAAGGTCGAACACACGCTGTGCGCCGGCCGCCGCCGTAACGACGAAGTTAATCTGCATGCTGACCTGGGTAATCGGCTGCGTGAAACTCTTGTTAAGGCCTACAAAGGTGATCACCGTGCCGAGCGTAACGCCCGCCAGGTTGTTGATGCCGAGAATCGCGCCGACAATCGTGACCACCGCGTAGCTGACCCAGCCGATGTTCGCGTTGACCGGCATTAACAGGTTGGCGTAACGGTTCGCCTTGTTCGCGCTGTCGCGCAGACGGTCGTTGACCTTTTGGAAATCTTCTTTTGCCGCTTCTTCGTGGCAGAACACTTTGACGACCTTCTGCCCGTCGAGCATTTCTTCAATGAAACCGTCCACGGCGCCGAGGTCGCGCTGCTGACGGACGTAATATTTCCCGGAAAGCCGCGAGAAACTGGACGTGACGAGTAGCATCACAATCGCGGTCAAAATCGAAATGACGGTGAGCGCGGGGTTCAAAATCACCATTGTGATAAATGTCGCGGTCATCGAAATCGTGGAGTTGATAATCTGGGGAATGCTTTGGCTGATTAACTGGCGCAGGGTATCAATATCGTTGGTATAAACCGACATAATGTCGCCGTGCGCGTGGGTGTCGAAATATTTAATCGGCAGTTTTTCCATTTTGCCGAACAAGTCGTTGCGCAGGTGATGCATGGTGCCCTGGGTGACGTTCGCCATAATGCGGTTGTAGCCGTAAGCCGCCAAAACGCCGACCGCCAAAATACAAATCAAGCGAATCATTGCGTGCCCGAGGCCGCTGAAATCCGTGGACCCGGTTTGCAGCATCGGCACAATGTAATCATCGACCAGCGTCTGGGGGAACGTGGCGCCGATAACGCTTGCAATAGCAGAAATCAAAATGCACAAAACCACCATCGTAAAAGGCAGTTTGTAGTAATGCATCATATAGCGGAAAACGCGTTTTAAAACCGCAAGAGAATTCTTTTTGCTCGGTCTTTCTTGCATAACAAATACCTCCTTTACGCGGGCTGGTCGAAGTCACCGCCGCCCTGGACCTGCGATTCATAAATCTCGCTGTAAATGGCGTTGGTCTTCAACAGGTTTTCGTGGGTGTCAAAGCCGTTAATCCGGCCGTTGTCCAAGACCAAAATGCGGTCGGCGTTTTCCACGCTCGAAACACGCTGTGCAATGATAATCTTGGTGGTGCCGGGAATCTTCTTTTGGAACGCTTCGCGGATTTTCGCATCGGTTGCGGTGTCCACGGCGCTCGTCGAGTCATCCAAAATCAAAACTTTCGGTTTTTTCAAAAGCGCGCGCGCAATGCAAAGACGTTGTTTCTGACCGCCCGAAACATTCGCGCCGCCGCGTTCAATGTGGGTGTGGTAACCGTCCGGCATGCGGTCGATAAACTCGTCGGCGCACGCCGATTTGCAAGCTTCGATACATTCTTCTTCGGTCGCCTGCGGGTTGCCCCAACGCAGGTTATCTAAAATCGAGCCGGAGAACAAGGTGTTTTTCTGAAGCACCACCGAAACCTGATTACGCAGGACTTCCATATCATATTTACGAACGTCCACGCCGCCGACGCGCACCGCGCCTTCGTCCACGTCGTAAAGCCGGCAAATCAGGTTGACAAGGCTGCTCTTGCCGCTGCCCGTGCCGCCGATGACGCCGATGGTCTCGCCGGAATGAATGTGCAAATCAATGTCGGAAAGCGTGTTTTTGCCGCTGCCGTGTTTATAGGCGAACTGCACGTGGTCAAAATCGATGCTGCCGTCTTTGACTTCCGTCACCGGATTTTCGGGGTCGGCAAGGTCCGGCGTTTCGCGGAGCACTTCGGCAATACGGCGGATGCTCGCCAGGGAAATGCTGATCATAACCACAATCATGGAAAGCATCATTAAGCTCATCATCAAAGAGAGCACATAGCTGAACAAACTGGTCAGCTCGCCGGTGGTCATGGAGCCTGCGACAATGTAATGCGCGCCGAGCCACGAAACGAGCATGATGCAGAAATAAATCGCGAGCATCATCGCGGGGTTGTTAATTGCAAGCAGGCTTTCCGCCTTCACAAACAGCTTGTAAAGCGTTTTGGAAGCTTTGGAAAATTTCTGCTCTTCAAAGTCCTCACGCACAAACGCCTTCACCACGCGAATTGCGGAAACATTTTCCTGCACACTCGCGTTCAAGTCGTCGTATCTGTGGAAAACGTCATTAAAGATTTTCATGGCGGTAATCATAATTACGCCGAGCACCACAACCAGGAAAACCAGTGCGATTAAGAACATCAGGCTCATGCGCGGGCTGATGATTAAGCACATAATGTAGCTGAACACGAGCGTAAGCGGCGCACGAACGGCCATACGGATCAGCATCATAAATGCGTTCTGCACGTTGGTGACGTCGGTGGTCATTCGGGTGACAAGACCCGGAACGCTGAATTTGTCTATGTTGGAAAAAGAAAAGGTTTGAATGTTGCTGTAAATGGCTTCGCGCAAATTCGCGGAAAAGCCCGACGAAGCGCTCGCGGCATATTTACCGGCGCCCGCGCCGAACACAAGACCTAAAAACGCCATGACGACCATAATAATGCCGTAACGCCAAACGACCGACATATTCGCTGCGCTCAAACCCCGGTCAATGATAATCGCGGTGATAAACGGCAGCAAAATGTCCATTACGACTTCCAGCGTCGTCATGAGAACACAGATGACCGTGTCTTTTTTATACCGGCCAAGCTGATGCAATACAGTTCTCATAAATCGGATTCCTCCTTTTGATTCCGGATATTATTTTCTGCGCTGACGCAGAGATTTTGAAGCAGTTTCTTTTGCAGACGGTCAAGCGTGCGCAGCTCCTGTTCGGAAAAACAGCCGTAAACCTGCTGCTGCACATCGCGGATAGCTGTTTCTAAAAACGCGCGCACCTGTTCGCCTTTTTCGGTGGCAAACAAAAGTTTCAAGCGGTCGTCACCCGCGCAGCTCGCCACACGCACATAGCCTTTTTCCCGAAGACGCTTGAGCATGTTTGAAAGCGTCGCCTTGGAATAGCCGAACTCGCGGTGAATCGCCGTCAGCGAAGTGCCGCTGTCGCCTTTTAACAGGATATACAACAGCAAGTGCCCCTGCACGGCGGTCAGGCCCTCGGCCTCCATAAAGCGGTTTGCCAGCCGCTCCATACGAAGACAGATTTGCCGGTTGTCCTGCACCAGTTGTTCGCAGTCAATTTGCTTCATGGGTTTCGCCTCTTTTCGGTCTGTTCGTGATAAAACTGTTTTGCTACGAACTATTTATACCATAAAGCGGCTTGCAAGTGAAATACAAATATGTTATTATCTATAAAAGATTTTTATTGCTTTTATGAATTGAACAAACTACCCTTTTTCTATGGGAGGTCTTTTGGTGAATACGACACAATTGGAATGCTTTGTAGAGGTTGCAAACTATTTGAATTTTTCCAAGGCGGCGCAGCAGCTCCGCCTTTCTCAGCCGGCGGTGAGCCACCAAATCAATACGCTCGAGGACGAACTCGGCGTCAAACTGTTCCACCGCACAAGCAAAAGCGTGCGACTGACGCAGGAGGGGTATTTGTTTTTGCGCTATGCGGGCGAAATTTTAAAACTTTCCGGTATTTCCAAAGCGCGCGTGAACGATTTACAGCGCGTGGCGGGCAAGCGGCTTGTGATTGGTTGCCGGAACGTGCCCGAAATGCGGCTTTTAAAGCCCGCGCTTCGCGCCCTTCGCGTTGCCGAGCCGGAAACCATGCCGGTTTTACAGCTGATTCCGTTTGATTCTATGGCAAACCTTTTAAACGACGGCGATATTCACCTGCTGTTTTCGTTCGGCAACCCCGGAATCCCCAAAACGCGTTACCGCGAGCTGACGCGCTGCCCCGTGATGTGCGTGTGCAGCCCGGAATATCCGCTGGCGCGCTACCAGAGCCTTTCGGTGGAAAAACTGCAAAAATCCGGTCGCGTCGCCGCCTGCCGCCCGCCGGTTTGTCCGCCCCCGCTGTTCGCGGCGCAAAGCCGGGTCGTCACCGGTCGGGAATCCGGGAAGATCCTGTTTTGCGACAACCAGGAGGTTTTGAATTTGCTCGTGGAAACCGGCTATGCCTTTGCCGTGGCGGCGGCGTTCCCGAGCAACAGAACGCCCGACCTTTGCTATATCCCGATGCCCGAAATCGAACCGCTTTCGTTCGGTGCGGTGTATCTGACCTCGACCAAAAACCCGCAACTCAATCGGTTTTTGGATTTGCTCGAAGAAAGCCTGCAAGCGCCGGCAAATGACGAAAAAAAGGAGACTTCAAAATGACACAAACCATAAATCTCGGCGCGTTTCTTTCCAGCGCCAAAGGGTTTCTCCACATGGGAAAAGAAGCGAAAGAAGCCGATATGCAAACCATGTCGTTTTTTCTGCGCAACCCGCGCGGCGGCAAAGCGAAACCTTTAGACGAAGCGGATATGCGCGCGTTTTCGGCATTTTTAAAAGAAAACAACTTCGCGCCGGCGGTCGCCCACGCGCCCTACACCATGAACCCTTGCTCGCCGAACGAAAGCACGCGTCAATTTGCCCGGGAAATGTTTGCGGACGATATGCGGCGCATGGAATATATCCCCGGCAATTACTATAATTTCCACCCCGGCTCGCGTCTGCAAACGCCTTTAAAAACCGCCGCGGCGCAAATTGCCGATATGTTGAACGCGGTTTTGACCCCGGAAACAGGAACCACCGTGCTTTTGGAAACGATGGCGGGAAAAGGCAGTGAGGTCGGGCGGACATTTTCGGAACTCGGCGAAATTTTGGCGCAGATAAAATACAGCGAAAAAGTCGGCGTGTGCCTCGACACCTGCCACGTTTGGGACGGCGGCTATGATATCGCCGAAAATTTAGACGGCGTATTGACTGAATTTGACCGCGAAATTGGGCTTTCAAAACTTTGCGCGGTGCACTTAAACGACAGCCTAAACCCGCTCGGCAGCCACAAAGACCGCCACGCGCTGATAGGCGAAGGGCACATCGGCAAAAAAGCGCTTGTCGCCTTCCTTTGCCACCCGGCGCTTTCGTCGCTTCCGTTCGTTTTGGAAACGCCGACCGACACCGCCGGCCACGCGGCGGAAATCCGCATGCTGCGCGCCGCCGTAAAAGAAGCGGAAAAGAAATAAAAAAGAGAAAAATAAAAAGACCGGACGTCTTGCGACCTCCGGTTTCTTTTTTATCAGTCTTCCATTTGCTTGCCTAAAAACGACGCGGCGACTTGGGCGAGTTTGATTTCTTCCGGCGACGGCATCGACCCGTCGTCGCGCAAAATCAATACGACCGCGCCCGAAACATCGCCGCCCCCGATAATCGGGAACGCCACGGCGGCCTCGCGCGCATAGCCCGTGACCGGGTGCAGCGGCGGACGGTCGGGCGAAGCGGTGTAGTTGCGCCGTTCGGTCATCAGCGATTCGAGCGCCTCCGAAACGCGGCGGTCCACAAGTTCGCGGCGCGGCGCGCCGGATACGGCAATCACGTGGTCGCGGTCGGTCATAATGACCGGCAGGTCGGTGGCGCGGTGGAGCACCTCGGCGTATTGGTGCGCGGTTTCCGACAGCTCGCCTATCGGGGAATATTTCTTAAAAATGACCTCGCCGTTCGGCGCGGTAAAAATTTCTAACGGATCGCCTTCGCGAATGCGCATTGTTCGCCGGATTTCTTTCGGAATCACCACTCTGCCCAGGTCGTCAATGCGTCTGACAATACCGGTTGCTTTCATATCTGAATTTCTCCTTTATAATTTTAATGAATAGTTCCTTGTTATTGTCTGTCGAGAACCGGTATTTATACGGAAAAATGAAAAGAAAGAAAATATTTCAAAATGAAAAAATCAACCATATTGCACAATATTTATTGACAAAAACTATGATTTTTAGTACTCTTAAATGAAGGAGGTGAAATTTTCGATTTGAAGGACTGTACAAAATGTTGTATTGTACAGATAAGCTAAAGGAGGTAATTAAATATGAAAAGAGTGATGTGTGTTGCGATATCTTTGTTGTTTATAATTACAATTGGGATCAATACAACAGGATATAATGCTGAACAGAGCGTGTACACAACAGAGAACGGGGAAAAGGTTTATTATCATTTAGATACTGACGGAAACCCCTATATTATTGATGAAAGCGGAAATCAAATTTATCTTACTTTGCCGTTATCCCATTTAGAAGTTACGGATCCCGCCATAATAGTAAGCTTGGAAGCAGGTCGAAGTGCTGTTGAATGCAAGGCACAAAGTCGCTCTACACCGGTTGTTGGTTTTGATTTATCCAATTGTGCGGCCGATGCACCATCGCGAAAATATACGGTGACAGTTTCCGTCCCAAGTGTTGCAACTACATTTATAACGCCTGTTTTCAAATTCAACACTGCACACGAAGCGGTGCGAATTAAGACTTCTGATGAATCGCCGTGGTATGCGGGACACAAAATCAATTTTAATTATTTTTACTATTCTCCCGCGACGGATCGATGGTATGCATTGTCTTTGCAAGAAAAGAATTGTTCGGGCATTAATGGGTTTGGTTTTCAAAACGATGCGAGCACCTTCCCTTATGGGCAATTTCATATTTGGAAAAGTAGTACGAGCTTAACATCGTTTAAATTAGAAATTTGGACAACCCATATTTGGTAATAGATTATAGGAGAGCAGGGCTATGAAAAACAACAAGATGATTCTTGCGGTGCTGCTTGTGTTACAACTTGGTTTTGTGGTTTGCTTTGTCGGGGTTGCACTGCAAAATACTTCGGCACAGTTTACACTTCAGACGGACGCAGGCGCGGCATCCGTAACGGACGAGGAAACCGGCGGACAGATTTTTTTCAGTTGTTCGACTTTTTCCGCACTGCCGGAAGATCCGGCAAACGAAACTGTATTCGGCGCGCAGAAAATAAACCTTGCCGTGTTGAGCGACAAAATCACATCGATAAACAGCCGGTATATTACCGAATGCGTCGCGCCGGATGAAAGCGCGGAGTGGTATAGCAACAAGCCCAACGATCCAGGCGTTCAATACCAAATTCTTTCGCAGGATGCGCAACATTTTTGCTATCGGCTTTCAGCGCCGGAGCACACGGACGCCGTGTGGGATGTTTTCATAATCCGTTGTGCCGGCGGCTTGCCGACGGTTGCGGTGTTTGAAGAGAAGGAGGTGCCGTAATGCTTTCGAGGGGCATAAAACTGTTTATTGCGGCGCTTGCCGCGCAGGCTGTACTGCTGGCGGTTTTGCTGTTGGTTTTGCCGAACACAGTGCATAAAGAAGCGGTTTCGGTTGAGTATAAATACGGACAGGCAATTCCGATTTCCGTGACGGATACAACGGTCGGCAAAGAAGCCGCCGAGGAAATCAACTGGTCTCTCAAAGCATACAAAGACCAGCTGTATACAGAAAAAGGGCTGTTGTTAGAAGAGTGCTTTGTGGCGCAAAACAGCGGCGACTTGTTTGTAACAGAAATGCATTTCCGCGCGCCCGACGAAGAAACGACCGGGGATACAACCGTGCGGATGTGGGCGCTTTTAGAAGAGGAGCGCGTTAACGTTCGATTTGAAGAATTGGTCGATGCGAGTACGACGCAATAACAACACCAAAAAGCTATAACAATCCCCCTTGCCGGGAACAGCGGTAAGGGGGATTTCTGTATTATTTCTGTTCGCCGTTTTGGTCTTTGCCCATGGCGGCAAGGGGTTCGACGGCTTTGCCGTCCTGTAAAATTTCCAAATGCAAATGCACGTCGTCGGCGCTTTCAATCGGAATTGTGCCGAGGTTGCCGACGCGGTCGTTGATTTTGACTTTTTCGCCGACTTCGGGCGTGCTGCCCTTGCCGAGTCCGCAGTATTTTGCAATCATGCCCTGCCCGTGGTCGATTTCGACGACGGTGCCCCAAAGCACATCGTCATAAACCGCCTTAACCACGCCGTTGTTGATGGCTTTCACCGCGTCGCCGACCGTGCCTTTAAAGTCCACGCCGTTGTGGACGCGCCAGTCGCCCATGGTTTTCGACTGCACCATTTCCCCGTTGGAATAGGCTTTGGCGATGCCGGCTTCGAGCGGCAAAGAAAAGGTTTCGGCGCGCGCCACGCTGTCTTTCGAAGCGAGCACGGCAACGCCGCCCTCTTCGGTGCCGTTTTCTGCGTCCCCGTTATTTTCAGGTGTCGCGTCTTCGGATAAGTCCGGCGAAGTCGGAGTGACCGGGTCGGGGACAGTCGTCAATTCGTCCGCGGCAATTTTCGCGGTAATGCCCTCGGTTGTTGTTTCGTCTTGCGCGTCTGGCAAAAGTTTTGCGCTGGTGGAATACCAGGTGGCAATGCCGACGCCCGCCACACAAAGCGCCAGAACCGCATACACCGCACCGGCGCGGAATTTAAATTTCTTTTTGGTTTCCTCGGAATGGTTCATGGAAACACCTCCCAGAAAAAGTGTTCCCGAAAAAGTGAATGCCTATACAAAAAAATAACCGTCCGGCAAAAAACCGAACGGTTTTTAAAATTTTTCTTTTGCTTTTACCCTTCCGCCGCCGCGTCCGCCGAAGCTTTGAGCTTTTCGGCGTTGTCCGCGGTAATCAGCGCGTCAATGATTTCGTCTAAATCGCCGTTTAAAATCTGCTCGATTTTGTAAAGCGTCAGACCGATTCGGTGGTCGGAAACGCGCCCTTGCGGGTAGTTGTAGGTGCGGATGCGCTCGCTGCGGTCACCTGTGCCCACCTGGCTGCGGCGTTCGCCGGCGATTTGGGCGTTTTGCTTCGCCTGTTCAATTTCAAAAAGACGGGAGCGCAAAACTTTCAGCGCCTTGTCTTTGTTTTTGTGCTGGCTGCGCTCGTCCTGACATTCCACCACCATGCCGGTCGGCAGGTGGGTAATGCGGATTGCCGACGAGGTCTTGTTAACCTTTTGCCCGCCCGCGCCGCTTGAGCGGAACACGTCAATTTGCAGATCGGCGGGGTTAAGTTCAAATTCCACCTCTTCGGCTTCCGGCAAAACCGCGACCGTCGCCGTCGACGTGTGGACGCGCCCCTGGCTTTCGGTTTCCGGCACGCGCTGGACGCGGTGGACGCCGCTTTCAAATTTAAAACGGGAATATGCGCCCTCGCCCTCGACCATAAAGCTGATTTCCTTATAGCCGCCGAGTTCCGTCGCGTTTTCGTTGAGCAGTTCGATTTTAAAGCCCTTGCGCTCGGCGTACATCGAATACATCCGAAACAGCGAAGCGGCAAACAGCGCGGCTTCTTCGCCGCCCGCACCCGCGCGGATTTCGACAATGACGTTTTTGTCGTCGCTTTCGTCGCGCCCGAGAAGCAGCAGCTTCAATTCATCGTTTAAAGCTTCCAGCGTTTTGCCGGTTTCCGCAAGTTCCGCTTCCGCGAGCTCGCGCAGTTCCCGGTCGTCTGTGCTTTCTTCCAAAAGGGCGCGCGCTTCTTCGTTTTGCGCCTGCACGCGTTTATAGGCGCGGAATTTCTCCGCCACCGGCGTTAAGTGTTTCGCTTCGCGCATCAAATTGGCATATAACTTCTGGTCGGCGACGACTTCGGGTTTGCAGAGCTGCCGGTTGATTTCGTCGAGCCGTTCGCAAATGCCCTCTAATTTTTCAATCATCGTTTTCGCCGTCCTGCCGCACAATTTTTTTAATGTTTTTCTCGATTTTTACACGCGGCGCCATAAATTCATGCCCGCATTTCGTACAGCGCAGGCGAAAATCCATGCCGACGCGCAAAACCAAAAATTCGCGGTTCTTACAAGGGTGTTCTTTTTTCATCACCAGCGTGTCGCCGACGCGCACGTCCATAGCTTTCACCTCAAAAATCAGATTTAAAAAAAGGCGTATGCAAGCAAAAGGCTTGATACGCCGGAAAACTTTGTTTTTGCTTTATCCCATCGAGAAAATCCCGTAGGTTACAAAGGACATAATAAGCCCCGCCACGAAAACACCCATGCCGATAATCGGCAAAGCCCGCTTAAACGGAATGCCCAAAAGCGCCGCCATCAGCGCGCCGGTCCAGCCGCCCGTTCCCGGCAGCGGAATCGCGACGAAAATCAAAAGCCCCCAGGATTTATAGCGCAAGACCTTATCTTTGTTGCGCTCGGTTTTCGCTTCGAGCTTCGTGATAATCTTTTCAAAGAATTTAAACCGCCGGAGAAACTCGAAAATCTTTTTGATAAACAAAATGATAAACGGAATCGGAACCATGTTCCCGATATAGGAAATGATAAAGGCTCTGAGAAAGTCCATTTCCAAAAGCCTTGCGGCAATCATACCGCCGCGCAGTTCCAAAATCGGCAAAAGGGAAATGATGAAAACGGTGAGCTCCGCGGGGATTTTGTCTTGAAACAACTCCACCAGCGTCTGGGCTAAGGTTTCGGCCATAAGTTCCTCCTTGTCAGAACAGTTGATGTGCGTCCATATAGGCTTTGGCTTTTTTGAGAATGGCTTTGTCGTTTTCGTAATTGAGCGTATCGAGCGCCGCGTCAAAGCCTAACCAAATGTAATCCTCAATTTCGGACTGCTGAATGACCGTTTGTGTGTCTTTGGTGGTCGCGAGGAAAATCAAAACGGTCTTGTTGATTTTTCCCTGAATGGTGTATTCGGATTTGCTTTTGAAATTGGGGAAAATGGAAATATGAATCCCGGTTTCCTCCAACACCTCGCGGCAGGCGGTCTGTTCGTCGGTTTCGCCTTTTTCCACGTGCCCTTTCGGGAAGCCCCAGTGGGCACTGCGTTTGTTTTTGATGAGCAAAAAGCGTTTTTCGCCGCCGATATCGCGGAAAACCACCGCGCCGCACGAACGCTCATAAAAACAGTCTATGGAAACGCCCTTGCCTTTATGCAAAAACGCCACCGCCGGTTGAATATCGTGAATGATAAACCGCTTTGACTTCGGCGAAACCACAAGAAACACCGCGTGTTTCTGTTTGTCCTTAATTACGGCAACCACGCGCCCGTCAAACCGGCGGACGGGATGATCCACGCCCAGAATATAAGCCCCGGCAACCGGGGAACGGGGCAGAAGCCCGCTTTCGACGACGCCGTAATTCAAAAGGTATTTTGTGTTGGTTTCGCGGTCAAAGCAGCCTTGGGGTTTTGTGACCCGAACTTTGACAAATTTACCCAACATCCGTTACGACTCCTTAGAAAAACTACCGTCTATTATACAAGGAAACGGGCGCGGTTTCAAGAAAAATTTTTGAAATCGGGAAATTTTCGGCAAAACGGTGTACAAAGGGGGTGCATGTTCATAATTTTTTAATTGAAAAACAAAAAACGATATGATAAAATAACGATATATGTCCTGCCTTGCGGTAAAGGCAGAGATTTTTGGAGGTCTTTCTATGAACGGCAACAAAAAAATATGGCTTTTTTCGCTGCTGTTGCTTGTTGCGGTGTTTATAACACTTTCCGCCTGCAAGGGTTCGCAGAGCGGCGAGGGGGAAACGGTCGTTGTGACCGATGAAAACGGCGTGCCCGTGACCGACGAAAACGGCGAGGCAATGACCGTCGTTTTGCAAACGGAAATCGTCGAAGTGACCAACGCCAACGGCGAAAAGGTCTATGACGAAAACGGCAACGTCAAGACCTCGGTCGTTTATATTCCGCAGGAGGTCGGCGTGCCGGTGACCGATGAAAACGGCAACCCGGTCCGCGACGAAAACGGTGAGATTTTAACCACGATGATTACGGTGCCCCCGACGACAGGCGGCCCGGTGGTTACGGCTTTCCCGATGACCGACGGCAACGGCAATTATGTCACCAAGCCCGGCGGTGAAACCGTGACCTATACAATGACGTATACCACAAACCCGGCAACCCCCGGTGACAACAGCTCGAACTGGGGCGCGACCTTCGGCGGCAGCGGCAACGACAATTTTGTCGACACCGTCAGCCTTTCCGACGGCTCGTTTGTCGCGCTGATGCAGTCCAACTCCAAAGACGGCAGCATGTCGGCGCTCGCGGGCAGCTCCAACACGCCGATTCCGGTGCTGATTAAATACAAAAAGAACGGCACGGTCGCGTGGCAGAAAGCCATTTCTTCAAACAGCGGCATTATTGTGACAGGCCTTGCGGTGGATAAAGACGATAATATCGCCGTGTGCGGGTATTCCAAATCCACCAATCTCGGTTTTACCAATGCCGGCGACTATGACGCGGTGCTTTATAAATTCAATGACCGCGGCGACCAACAGTGGTTACAGCATTTCAGCGGCAGCAACACCGACGGCTTTGAAGGCGTCGCGGCGGGTCCGGACGGCTCGTTTGTTGCGGTCGGCTATACAAACTCGATTGACGGCAGCGCGTCGGCGTTCGGCTTTAAATCCGCCCACAGCGCTTCAATGATTGTGAAATACAACGCAAACGGCAGCCAGGTGTTCGCGAAATCCATCGGCTCCACCGGCGACTCGCTGATGGCGGTCACCGTGGACGGCGACGGCAATATTTACACGGTGGGGAACTTCTCCTCGAACGATTCGAACAGCCTCTTTAAGAGCTTCGGCCGCGCGGACGGCGGCGTTATCAAACTCGACGCCTCCGGCAAAACGCTTTGGGTTAAGCAATACGGCGGCTCTCAAATCGACAGCTTCACTGCGATTACCGCGGCTTCCGACGGCGGCTGCGTGATTGCCGGTCGTTCGCGCTCGAGCGACCACTCGTTTATAAGCCTTGCGAACCAGGGCGGCTATGACGCTTATTTGGTAAAATACAATGCCGACGGCTCTGTCGCCTGGCAAAGCGCGTTCCGCGGCTTCTATGACGATATCTTTACCGATATTGTCCCGATTGACGGCGGCTACGCGGCGGTGGGGTATTCCAATTCCTCCAACCGTGACTTAAAACCGATCGGCAACCGCGGCGGCACCGACGCTTTCGTGGTGACGGTCGACGCTTCCCACGGGCGGGTAAATTCCGTTCAGGGCTACGGCGGCAGTAAAGACGATAAGTTTGAAGCGCTCTGCGTCACAACGGACGGGCAGATTATCGCCTGCGGCTCAACGCTTTCTTCCGACGGCGACTTGGTCGGGTCGGGCGCAAAGAGTGACGGCAAATCGACCGTCGGCATGATTGCGCGGTTTACCTAATAAAAAACAAAGGACTTAACAAATGGCAAAACAACAGGATTTTCCCGGGTATCTTCCCGACAGCCACCGAATTTTGTGGCTGCTGATGCGCGTCGGGCTGATGATTTGGGGCGTTTACGGGCTGTTTCACGGCTCGGTCGTAGAATTTTTACAGGCGATTTTCGCCATTCTCTTCACCCACATGTGGGACTATTTCCAGGTGTTCGGCGGGCGGTCGTTTATCACGCGGGTCGATTACATTTCGGGCACGATGCTCAATGTCTTCATTTTCCTCGGCGTGGTCATCGGCACAACGCTCAACAATCGGACAGATTTTAAGGGTTTCGACATCGTGACCCACTTCTGCGCGGGGTTCATTGCCGCTTGGTTCGGCTATGAATTCGCCCACATTATGCAGGGGCGTTACGGTCGGCTTTCCCCGGCATTGAGCGCCATGTTCGGGCTTTGCTTCGCGCTCGGGATTTCCGTTGCGTGGGAAATTTACGAGTTTACAATGGACCGGCTTTACGGCTTTACGCTCCAACAGTCGAGTCCGATTTCCGAATCCGGGCTTTTAGATACAATGGGCGATTTCATCATCACCGCGTGCGGCGCGCTTGCCGGCATGTTTTTGGTTTCCTTTTATAAAAACGGGAAAATCGGAAAAAATAAAAAAGCTGTCCGCGCCGCCCTTTTGCAGGAAACGCGGGAAGCAGAGCTGAAAGAAAAAGTTTGGGAGGCATACCTCAATGGCCAGGACGATCATATCCACTGACAGCCCTGCGGATGTGCCGGCGGAAATCCGGGAACGGTATGATATTCGCGTGATTCCGCTGCACATTATTTTGGATGACGACTGTTTTGAAGACGGCGTCAACATTCAGCCGGACGATTTGTATGCGTTTTATAAAAAGACCGGAAGACTGCCGAAAACTTCGGCGGTCTCGGTTGCGGAATATACCGACTTCTTTAAAGAGCTGACCCAAGACGGCAGTTCGGTTGTGCACATCAGCTTTTCTTCGGCGCTTTCCGCAACGCACCAAAACGCACGATTGGCGGCGGAGGATTTTGACAACGTGTATATTGTCGATTCCAAAAGCCTCTCTACCGGCATCGCTTTGCTGGCAATCAAAGCGGCACAGCTCGCGCAAGACGGTCTGGACGCAAAAACCATCGCGCACGAAATGGAATACAAGCGCGAAAAGGTGGTCACCACCTTTATTTTGGACAAGCTGGAATTCTTATATAAAGGCGGGCGCTGTTCGGGCGTCGCCATGCTCGGCGCGAACGTGCTCGGGATAAAGCCCAGCATCGTCATGGTAGACGGCAAATTGCAGGTCGGCAAAAAATACCGCGGCAAGCTTGAAAACTGCCAAATGCAGTATGTCCGCGATTTGCTCGAGCAATACGCGGGGCGCATTGACACCGACCGCGCGTTCCTTTCCCGCACGGCGGGCGTCAGCGATGAACAGATGAAAGCGCTGCAAAAGGAAATTCACAAAACGCTGAAATTTAAAGAATATATCGTTTCCACCGTGGGGTGCACGATTACTTCGCACTGCGGGGAACGGACGTTTACGTTTGAGTTTATGTTAAAATGACAAGGGGTGAAAGGCAGATGAAAAAAACGATTTGCGCGGTGCTTGCCGCCGTGCTCTGCCTTTGTGCGCTGTCTGCCTGTTCGGGCGGGAGCGGCGTTTCTGTCAACGGAGCGGAGATAAGCAAAGGCGTTTATCTCTATTTTACCGATGAAGCCAAAAAAGAAAATCCCGACGCGGACGAAGCCGCGCTCAAAACAGCGGTCAACCAAATGATTTCGGAATATGTGGCAGTCAATTCTATTTATGCCGACAGGGGGCTTTCGCTTTCCGCCGATGCAAAAATGGAGCTGACACAAACGGTCAACTCGCTTTGGCGGCTGTTCGGGACGTATTACACCGAGCTCGGCGTTACGAAACAGGATTTGAACAACGTCGAAGCGAATAAGCAATATCGTGACGCGCTGATTGTGGATTATTACGCACCCGACGGCGACGAGCCGATTGCCGAAGAGACGCTCAAAACCTATTTCAATCAAAATTACATCGCGTTTAAAAACATCACCGGCTTTTTGACCACCGTTGATAACGACGGCAACGCCGTGCCGCTTTCCGACGCGGAAAAAACGGCGCTGACCACCTCGTTTACCAATATCGCGAACGCCGTGAACGGCGGCTCTTCGATTGAGGAACAGGCGAACGCGTTGGACAACACGATTGTCAACACGGAAACCGTCGTGATTTCCAAGGCGGATACACGCTATCCCGCCGAATTTTTCACCGCGGTTGCCGCAATTCCGAACGGTACCGCGCAGGCGTTTACCGCCGGGGATTACATATTCGTGGTTCAGCGCGAGGACATCACCGACGAAGACCGCGATTTGTATTCCCAGTACCGCACCGACTGCCTGAAAATGCTCAAAGGCGAAGCGTTTGAGCAGGTGCTCGCAGGCTGGGCAAAACTTTACCCGGTTTCGGAATAAGAATTTTTAATACTATAATAAATAGCAATTTAAGCTGACCAAAGCCGCAAACGCGAAGTTTGCGGCTTTTTTACGCAGTCCCGATTGCGCGCGAAAAAATTTTGTGCTACAATATTTTGCAAAAGTTGAGAAAACAGGGAGTGTTTTGTAATGAAATACACATTTTCAGACCGCATTTCGTCATTACAGCCGTCGGCGATTCGTGAGATTTTAAAGGCGACCGCCGACCCGGCGATTATTCCGTTTGCGGCGGGCAACCCCGACGCTGCGGCGTTCCCGGTGGAAGAGGTGCGCGAAATTGCCGCGCGGATTTTAAAGGATTCCCCGATTACGGCGCTGCAATACGGCGTGACCGAAGGCTACACACCGCTTCGGGAACGCGTTTCCGCTTATATGAAAAAGAAACACAACATCGGGCGCGATTTTGATAATCTGATTATCACCTCCGGCGCGCAGCAGGTCATGGACCTTGCAACCAAAGCCCTTTGCAACTTCGGGGATGTTGTCATTTCCGAAACGCCGTCGTTCATCGGCTCGCTCAACTGCTTCCGTTCTTACGGCGTAACGCTTCGCGGCGTGCCGGTCGAAGATGACGGCATGAACATGGAAGTGCTCGAACAGAAGCTGCGCGACAACAAAAACGTCCGCTTTATTTACACAATTCCGAACTTCCAGAACCCGTCGGGCGTGACGATGTCGCTTGAAAAACGCAAACAGCTTTATGCGCTCGCCAAACAATACGGCGTGCTGATTTTGGAGGACAACCCCTACGGCGATTTGCGCGTGGCGGGCGAACCCGTTCCGTCGATTAAGAGCATGGACGAAGACGGCATTGTCATTTACGCCGGTTCTTTCTCCAAGATTTTTGCCCCCGGTGTGCGTGTCGCGTTCACCGTGGCGCCGGCGGAAATCGTTGCCAAAATGACCGTCGGCAAACAGGCGGCGGACGTCCACACCCCGGTGTTTACGCAAATGCTCGTCGACGAGTGGATGAAAACCACCGACTTTGAAGGCCATATTGAGAAAATCCGCGACATTTACCGCCGCAAACTCAATTTGATGTGCGACCTTATCGACGAACAGCTCGGCGACTTTGTCCGCTATGTCCGCCCCGAAGGCGGTATGTTCGTTTGGTGCGAACTGCCCGAGCGCGTCGATATGATGGACTTCTGCAAACGCGCCGTAGAGAAAAAGGTTGCGGTCGTTCCGGGCAGCGCGTTCATCGTGGAGCCGGACGAAGTCGTCAACAGCATCCGCTTGAACTTCACCACGCCTTCCGACGAACGCATTGTTGAGGGCATGCACATTTTGGGCGAACTTTCTCATGCGTTATAATCTTTCCGATTTAAAAACCGTCCGCGCCATTCTCGAAAAACACGGATTTTCCTTTTCGAAATCGCTCGGGCAGAATTTCTTAATCAATCCGAACGTCTGCCCCGCAATGGCCGAAGAAGCGGTCGCGTCAGGCGAAGACGGCGTTTTGGAAGTCGGCCCCGGCATCGGCGTTTTGACCGCGGAGCTTTGCGCGCGGGCGAAAAAGGTCGTCGCCGTGGAGCTCGACCGCCGGCTTTTGCCGGTGCTTTCCGAAACGCTCGGGGATTTTGACAACGTCGAAATTGTCAGCGGCGATGTGCTGAAACTCGATTTGCACGCGCTTTTGCGCGAAAAATTCGCCGATTGCCGAAAGGTGACAGTCTGTGCAAACTTGCCGTATTATATCACTTCGCCGGTTATTATGAAGCTGCTCGAAGAAAAGCTGCCGGTTGAAAGCATTGTCGTCATGGTGCAAAAAGAGGCGGCGGACCGCCTTTGCGCCGAAGTCGGCTCGCGCGAAGCGGGCGCGGTCACCGTGGCGGTGCAGTATTACGCGGCGGCACGAGCGCTTTTTAAAGTCGGGCGCGGCTCGTTTGTGCCGTCGCCGAAAGTCGACAGCGCGGTGATTCGGCTCGACATTCGCAAAAACGCGGCGTTCGCCCCGGCGGACGAAACTTTCTTTTTCCGCATGGTGCGCGCGGCGTTTGCCCAGCGGCGCAAAACCGCGTTAAACGGGATTTCCGCGGGGCTTGCCCTGCCGAAAGAAACCGTGGCGGCGGCGCTTCAAAGTGCCGGACTTCCCGCCGACGTGCGCGCGGAAAAACTGACCATGGAACAGCTTTGCCGGCTGTCCGATATACTTTTGGAATCCAACGAGGAGTGAAAATTGTGGTTTATTCTTACAGAACCCGCGGGACCTGTTCCCGCCAAATCGACGTCGAATTAGACGGCGATATTATCAAATCCGTCCAATTTTACGGCGGCTGCAACGGCAATTTGCAGGGCATTTCCGCAATTGTCCGCGGCAAAACAATCGAAGAAGTCGAAAAAGCCTTTTCGGGGATTCGCTGCGGCATGAAGCCGACCTCCTGCCCCGACCAGCTCGTGCAAGCGCTGCACGCGGCAAAAGCGGCGCAGGAAGCGGGCTGAACCGGTTTTGTTTTGTGCAAAACCGCTTAAAATTGTATAAAAGCGGCAGTCCTTTGCAAAAAGGTCCATAAACTTGAAAAAATATAAGAAAACTATGGAAATCCGCAAAAATATCTGTTATAATATCAGGCGGTGAATTCTGTCCGAAACCGCAAACTGTCTTTTTTCGGACAACCATTTTACTGTTGGAAATAAAATTTGGAGGTATTTTAATGAGTCAAAAGTATGTTTACTTGTTCTCAGAGGGTAACAAAGACATGCGCAACTTGCTCGGCGGCAAGGGCGCGAACCTCGCGGAAATGACCGGCCTCGGTCTTCCCGTACCGCAGGGCTTCACCATCACAACCGAAGCCTGCACCAGATACTATGAAGATGGCAGAAAGATCAACGATGAAATCCAGGCACAGATCATGGAATACATCGAGAAGATGGAAAAGATCACCGGCAAAAAGTTCGGCGACAAGGAAAACCCGCTGTTGGTTTCCGTTCGTTCCGGCGCCAGAGCTTCCATGCCCGGCATGATGGATACCATTTTGAACCTCGGCCTTAACGAAGACGTTGTCGACGCAATCGCGAAGAAATCCGGCAACCCCCGTTGGGCTTGGGACTGCTACAGAAGATTCATTCAGATGTACTCCGACGTTGTTATGGAAGTCGGCAAAAAGTACTTTGAACAGCTCATCGACAAGATGAAAGAAGAAAAAGGCGTTCAGCAGGACGTCGACCTGACCGCGGAAGACCTCAAAACTCTTGCCGGCCAGTTCAAAGCCGAATACAAAGCGAAAATCGGCACCGATTTCCCGACCGATCCGAAAGAACAGCTCATGGGCGCTATCGAAGCGGTTTTCCGTTCTTGGGACAACCCCCGCGCCAATGTTTACCGTCGTGACAACGATATCCCGTATTCTTGGGGTACTGCCGTCAACGTCCAGATGATGGCGTTCGGCAACATGGGCGACGACTGCGGTACCGGCGTTGCGTTCACCCGTGACCCCGCGACCGGCGAAAAAGGCCTGTTCGGTGAATTCCTCACCAACGCACAGGGCGAAGACGTTGTTGCCGGTGTTCGCACCCCGATGCACATCAGCGAAATGGAACAGAAGTTCCCCGAAGCATTCAAACAGTTTAAAGAAGTTTGCAAGATTTTGGAAAATCATTACCGCGACATGCAGGATATGGAGTTCACCGTTGAATCCGGCAAACTTTATATGCTCCAGACCAGAAACGGTAAGAGAACCGCTCAGGCGGCTCTGAAAATTGCCTGCGACCTCGTTGACGAAGGCATGATCGACAAGAAACAGGCTGTCGCAATGATCGACCCGAGAAACCTTGACACCCTCCTGCACCCGCAGTTCGACGCGAAAGCGCTGAAAGCGGCTACCCCGGCGGGCAAAGGTCTCGGCGCTTCCCCCGGCGCTGCCTGCGGTAAAATCGTCTTCTCCGCTGACGACGCAGAAGCTTGGAACGCAAGAGGCGAAAAAGTCATTCTGGTACGTCTTGAAACCTCTCCCGAAGACATCACCGGTATGAAAGCGGCACAGGGCATCCTGACCGTCCGCGGCGGTATGACTTCTCACGCTGCGGTTGTTGCGCGCGGCATGGGCGCTTGCTGTGTTTCCGGCTGCGGCGACATCAAGATGGACGAAGAAAACAAACAGTTTGAACTCGGCGGCAAGATCTATCATGAAGGTGACTACATCTCCATCGATGGTTCCACCGGTAACATTTATGACGGCATTATCCCGACCGTCGACGCGGAAATCGCGGGCGAGTTCGGCAGAATCATGACTTGGGCTGACGAGTTCAGAACCATGCAGGTTCGTACCAACGCCGACACCCCGGCGGACGCAAAGAAAGCCAGAGAGCTCGGCGCGGAAGGCATCGGCCTTTGCCGTACAGAGCACATGTTCTTCGAAGCGGACAGAATCGCGGCATTCCGTGAAATGATCTGCGCAGACACCGTTGAACAGAGAGAAGCAGCGCTTGCGAAGATTCTTCCCTATCAGCAGGGCGACTTTGAAAAACTCTATGAAGCACTGGAAGGCAACCCGGTTACCATCCGCTTCTTAGACCCGCCGCTGCACGAGTTTGTTCCCACCGAGGAAGCGGACATCGAAGCGCTTGCAAAAGCACAGGGCAAATCTGTTGCCGACATCAAAGCGCTCATCTCCTCCTTGCATGAGTTCAACCCGATGATGGGTCACCGCGGCTGCCGTCTGACCGTTACCTATCCGGAAATCGCGAAGATGCAGACCTCCGCAGTTATCCGCGCGGCAATCAACGTGAAGAAGAAACATCCGGATTGGAACATCGTTCCGGAAATCATGATTCCGTTGGTCGGCGAAGTCAAAGAGCTGAAATATGTTAAGGATGTTGTTGTTGAAACTGCAAACGCGGAAATCGCAGCTGCCGGCATCGACCTGAAATATGAAGTCGGTACCATGATCGAAATCCCGCGTGCGGCTATCACCGCTGACGAGATTGCAACAGAAGCTGAATTCTTCTGCTTCGGCACCAACGACCTTACCCAGATGACCTTCGGCTTCAGCCGTGACGACGCCGGTAAGTTCCTCGATGCTTACTATGACAAGAAGATTTACGAAAACGATCCGTTCGCGAAGCTTGACCAGAAGGGCGTCGGTGCTCTGATGAAGATGGCTGTTAAACTCGGTAAGGCTACCCGCCCGAACCTTCACTGCGGCATCTGCGGTGAGCACGGCGGCGACCCGTCCTCTGTCGAGTTCTGCAACGAAATCGGCCTCGATTACGTTTCCTGCTCCCCGTTCCGTGTTCCGATTGCTCGCCTTGCCGCTGCACAGGCTGCAATCAAACAGGCACAGAAATAAGCGAGCAGAAAAGCCGAAAGCTTTTTGTAAAACAGCCCGCTTGAAAGTTTGCCCCGTTTTTCGGCAATGCTTTTGCGCGGTGCGGACAGCTTAAAAACAAATCCCCCTGTTCCGAAAAGAGCAGGGGGATTTTTCTGTTTTTGTACGGTTTGGATATATCGGCAACAGGCAAAACAGGTCATTTGCTTTGGCTTTTCGCCGAAGCGGGAACAAGTGCTTTTACGTTCCGGGCATAGAAAAAGCAAGCCCCCGCCGTTCGGCGGGGGCTAAGAAGGGGTTGCGCCGCAAAAAAGCGGCACAAGAGGGGGGCTGGAGAAAGAACATAACGAGAGAAATGCAACGCGCGGACAGCCTGCGAATGCGATCCTTAGCACCGAAAGCGCCGCGGCACAGCATTTCTCCGAGAAAAAGAAAGGGTTTTTGTTTGTCCTTATTATATAGGGGCAGGCCGAAAAAAGAAATACTCTGTCGGAATACAATCCGAAAATTTCAGCCGTATGAAACCCGAACGCCGTCTGGGCAGTAGAGCGCGGAAATAAACAAATATTAAGAAATTATTAAATAATATAAAGTATATTGCATTGCAAGGTAATGTGTGTTATGCTTTAGCTGTCGAAAGGGAAAACGGCCAAAAGCCGAATTTGGACGGAAAGGAGCGCGTTATGAATACACAATTCAAAAAAGGCGTGCTGGAGCTTTGCGTGCTTTCGCTTTTGAAACAGGGCGACAAGTACGGCTATGAGCTGGCGGACACCGTCGGAAAACAGATTGACATTTCCGAGGGCACGATTTATCCGCTGCTCAAGCGGCTGCGCGCCGAGGGATATTTTGAAGTCTATTTGAAAGAATCCACTTCGGGACCGGCGCGCAAATATTATAAATTGACGCAAAAGGGAAAAGATATGCAGGCACATTTGGAAGCCGAATGGCAGGAATTTACAAAAAGCGTTTCCACATTTATCGGAGGTGACGGGCAATGACCAAAGCAGAATTTTTACAGCAGCTTCAAAATCATCTTCTTCCGCTTGCCGCCGCCGATCGCGACGAAATTTTGGCGGATTTTGAAGAGCATTTTCAGGCGGGGCTTGAATCGGGCAAATCCGAAGCGCAAATCTGCGAAGAGCTCGGCAACCCGTATAGCTGCGCGTTACAATATCTTCGTCAGCCGGGGGCTTACACCGTCCCGCAGCAGCCGCCGAAGCCTGCAACCGAACCGCCGAAGTATAACGCAGCCGCCGCGGCGCAAAAAGCGGTTTACGACCGGCGCAACCGCACATTGTGGAGCATAATGTTTGCCTTGTTGGTGGTTTGTGCGTTCGGCGTTTACCCGACAGCCGTTACCTTAATGGCTTCGCCGATTATCGTGTTATTGATTTTTATTTTCGCAGTTGCGTTTGTGCCGACTGCCGCTATGGTCGGCTTTTTGGCCTCGCTTTGCGTGTGTCTGTTTACCGCGGGACTGTTTATATTCCTTTTAATGACGTGGCTGTTGAAGTTAAGCTACAAGCGTGCGGGATTTTAAGGAGGGAGAGCGTTTATGAAAAAAGCGATGATTGCTTGCGCAATTCTTTGCGTGATTTCCTTACTTTCGACGGTCGGTTTCGCCGCGGCGCTGGGCACACAGGCGGTGGGCGGTCTGTTCGGTCCCTCCGGCGTTGCGCGTCAGTGGTGGAATGAAGTACGCGGCAACAATATTTCCGGACAAATCGGACAACAGATACAACAGGAAATCCAAGACGATGACGACGCACCGCTGCAAAGTACGGAGTCTTTGGATTTTCAAGCGGGTGAAACCCTGACCGTTCGTGCGGACAGAGGCGACATCCGGCTGGTCAAAGGCACAGGAGACCGTGTGGAAGTGAATTTACAGCAATATGCCTACGGGCAGTTGCGCGAGCCCGTCTATACCGTTTCGGTGCAGAATGATTCCGAAGTGACGCTCTCTTCGGCGGAACAGCAAGGCAGCGGCGTAAAAGCCGTTTTGGAAATCCGCGTGCCGGACCAAGTGAAAAATATCACGGTTTCTACTGGAATCGGCGACATTGACGCAACCGGTATTACGCCCGGCACCTTGACGGCAACGGTAACGACCGGCGACGCGGAGCTTGAATATATAACGGCGGACACCGTGACCGTCAACGTGACAACCGGCGACGTGAGCGTCGACCGCAACACCAATGTCGGGGCTTTGCAAATTGCAGTCGTCCGCGGCGAAGTGGATTATGACGTTCCCGTGGCAACGCCGTTTACGCTGAATTATGCCGTTACCACCGGCACAGTTGAGTTTGACGACGGCGTGCAGAGAAGCTATTTTGTGGAATCCAAACGGTCGGGCGCCGGCGTCAGCGGTAAAGTTACGCTTTCCGCAGACGGGCAAACAACGCAAACTGTCTCGGTGCAGATAGAAACCGGCAAACTCGAAGTCAGCAACGATACGGACTAACCGTCACAAAGACGCATACTATAAATAAAAAGGAGTCAATGCTTTATGAAAAAGAAACTGTACAGAAGCAATACCGATAAAATGCTTTGCGGGGTACTCGGCGGGCTTGCGGAATATCTGAATGTGGATTCCACCTTAATTCGGATTGCTTACGCCGCGCTTTGCGTGTTTTCCGCCGGATTCCCCGGCCTTGTGCTCTATATTATCTGCGCTGTTATCATTCCGGCGGCGCCGTTTGATGTGGAACCGTAAGCCAAAAAGCTGTTTTTTCGCCCGTCCTTTTCAGAGGACGGGCGTTTTTTCATAAAAACAACTTTTTTCAACAGCACAAACCGACGCTTCTTTCACCGCGTCGCGGGTATAATGTCTATCGTGCCGGAGCTTGTCCGGCAAAAACAATTTGTTTGACATTTTACCGACGGGCGGGGTGATTTTTTGTTCGTATCCGAAAAAGAAACACAGAAAAAAGAATGGACGCAAAAAGCGGAAAGTCTCGCGGGGGCGCTGCCGAAAGGCGTCCGGCGAACGCTGTTACATATGTTCCTGTTCCTTTGCGGCTTGTTGTTGGCGAGCGTCCGCACGGGCGACCTTCTTTCCCCTTTCGGGGTGAGCTTTTTGGCGGCGGTGCCGTCGCGCTATATTTTATCCGCAGGGCTCGGCGCGGCCGCCGGCTATATTCTCACACAAGACAGCGTTTCGGCGCTGCGCTATATCGCCGCGCTGCTTTCGGCGGGCGTGCTCGCAAGGCTTGCGTGTGAATTTGAAAAAATCCGCAATTTCCGCCTTTTGCCGGCGTGTATCAGCTTTTTGGTCTGCTTTTTGACCGGCATGGCGCTCTTGACAGCGGACGGGATGCGCCTGCAAGGCTTTTTTCTTTATCTTGCCGAATCCGCCACGGCGTTTGTTGCCGCCTATTTCTTTTCGTCGGCGATGGATACCGCTAAAGGCCTTTCCGTCCGCACCGGTGTTTCCGTGCGCGCTTTGCCCGCGTCGGTTTTCACAACCTATTTGCTGCTCATTTCTTTCTCGGATATTGCGGTGTACGGTGTCTCGTTTGCGCGGGTGCTGCTTGTTTACGCGATGCTTTTGGCGGCGTGGCTTTACAAAGAGCCCGGCGGTGCGATTGCAGGCGTTGCCGCCACAGCGGTTTTCTTGACCGACAAAAATGTGGGACTTGCGGCGTGCGCTTACGGCGCGGCGGGGCTTTTGTCAGCCATGTTTTTTCACAGCAAGCGCTATTTCGGAACGCTTGTGTTTTTCGCTTCGTTTGCGGCGGCATTTTTGCTGACCGGCAATGATGCGGATAAAATTTATCTGCTCGCTGAGGCGTTTGCCGGCTGCGGGCTGTTCCTTGTTACGCCGCGCTCAATTTTGCAAAAGGCGGAACGCCTGACCGACGACGTAGTGACCAGCGCGCAAAACAATCCCCAACGGCAGGAAATTTTGCACCGCCTGCAAAGCGCCGCCCACGCTGTGGACGAAATGTCCCATTCCGTGCGTTCGGTTTCCGAGATTTTGCGCTATTCGATGCTTCCCGAAGAAAAAGACGCTTTTGCCCGCGCGCGCGACGAAGTCTGCAGCGGGTGCGGGCGTTACGCGGTCTGTTGGGAGAAAAACTGCCGCGAGACGCTTTCTTCGCTTGAGAGTATGGGCAAGGTGCTGCAGTCGAACGAAGCGCTCAAACCCACCCACGTCCCGCCGACCTTTTCCACGCGGTGCATCAAGCTTTCCACGATGCTCGAAAGCCTAAACCGGCAATATGTCCGCAGCGTCGAGCGCACCGCCGCCCGGCGGAAAATAGAAGAAATCCGAAGCGCCACCGCCGACCAGTTTGACGGGCTTTGCGATATTTTAAAAGAGTTTTCCGGGGAAATCTCCGAAGAACTGACCTTTGACGAAAGCGCCGCCGCCCGCGTGCGCGAAGTTTTGCGAAACGACTTTTCCGTGGACAACTGTGCGGCGACCTGCATTTACAATTCGGAGGGGAAACTGCGTTTGGAGCTGGATTTGTCCGTCAATCTCCCGCCGACAGACCGCGCGGCTATGAAGACCGCACTGGAGGAAGCCACCGGCCGTGCGCTTGAACTGCCGTATTCCGAAAGCACAAAGACGGGGCTGCACTTAACCTACTGTGAACGCGCGGCAATCGCGGTGGAAGCCGCCGCCGCGAAAATCACCGCCGAAGATGAGCCGCTTTGCGGCGACAGTTATGAAAGCTTTTATGACGGGCGCGGCAATTATGTCGTGATTTTAAGCGACGGCAT
>ERZ1643249.726-NODE-726-length-35525-cov-35.860558_pt1 | contig 35525 bp, 29 predicted proteins | sample MGYA00579263_ERZ1643249 | MGnify/ENA primary metagenome ERZ1643249 (study PRJEB29033, sample SAMEA4952264) | chicken gut metagenome | biome: Broiler Chicken; feature: Gastrointestinal Tract; material: Caecum | place: Ireland | collected 2018 | study: Broiler...
TCTGTTGAGCCTAATTTTTTCGGCTTAGTTTTTCATAGATCACTTGACACTACCCCGGACAGAATATCTGTCAGTATATAATTATTTTATCACGACTTATAAAGCTGTACCATAACCATGTATGTAAAGAATATGTAAAATCTAAATGAAATAAATGTAATATGTAAAAAACACGTAAAAAACAGGTGAACTTTAATTGACAGGCGTGTAAAGGAAATGTTAAACTTTTTAAAGAACAGGCTTTTTATGTAGAGAACAGGAGATACACATGAAGAGCCTTTTTGCGCGGGAAAAAATATCCGCATTTTACGAAGGGATGGAGGACCTGAAAAATGAGTATTTTTAATTTCCTGACATTATTCGGGGGCCTGGCGCTGTTCCTGTATGGAATGGAACTGATGGGTGCCGGCCTGGAACGCGCGTCAGGAGGAAAACTGGAAAAGATACTGGAAAATCTGACTTCGAATATTTTTAAAGCGGTACTGCTCGGAATGGGAGTCACGGCAGTGATACAAAGTTCATCTGCCACAACGGTCATGGTGGTCGGTTTTGTAAACAGTGGAATCATGCCGTTGTCCAGAGCAGTCGGCATCATTATGGGGGCTAATATAGGAACGACTGTAACTGCCTGGATACTGTCGCTGGCAGGGATCGAAAGCAGCAACATGTTTATCCAGCTGCTTAATCCCAATTCGTTTTCCCCGATTCTGGCAGTAATTGGTATCTGCCTGATTATGTTTTCCAAGAATGAAAAACATAAAGACATTGGAAATATTCTGATCGGCTTTACGATTCTGATGTTCGGCATGGACACTATGTCCGGCGCGGTGAAGCCCCTGGCAGATGTGCCTGCATTTACCAATATTTTGATCATGTTCTCCAATCCGGTGTTAGGTGTGCTGGCCGGCGCTGTTTTAACGGCAATCATTCAAAGTTCCAGCGCGTCCGTGGGTATTCTGCAGGCTCTGTGCATGACGGGATCTGTGAAATACGGTACTGCTCTGCCGATTATTATGGGACAGAATATCGGCACCTGTATTACGGCGATCCTGTCTTCGATCGGAGCAAACCGGAACGCCAAAAGAGCGGCCTGCATCCATCTGCTGTTTAATCTGATCGGAACGGTGCTTTTCCTGTCCGTATTTTATACGGTTAATCTTTTCGTGGATTTTGCATTTCTGGATCAAAGCGCAACTCCGGCCGGAATTGCAGTTATTCATACGACATTTAATGTGACGGTGACGCTGATACTGCTGCCGTTTAATAAAGTACTTGAGAAACTGGCGTATGTGATTATCCGGGTAACGGACGAAGAAAAGAATGAGACTCCGAAGCGGCTGGATATTCTGGACGAGCGTTTCCTGGAAATGCCGAATTACGCGCTGGAGCAGAGCAAGGTGGCATCCGTCACCATGTTCCGTGAAGCCAAAGAGTCTCTGGAGATGGCGGCGTCTCTGGTGGCGGAATACAGCCAGGAGGTGATGAACAAGGTCAGAAAGAGCGAGGATACGGTAGACGGCTATGAAGATCAGATCTGCAAATATCTTCTGACCATTTCCCGTAAGAACCTGGATGAAAGGGAAAGCCAGACTTTGTCGGTTCTTCTTTATTCTGCAACAGATATTGAGACGATCAGCGATATGGCGTGCAATATCGCTCTGGCATGTAAAAATCTGGCGGCCAAAGACAGCGAATTTTCGAATAAGGCGAAGAAAGAACTGCAGGTGGAGCAGGACGCTGTGGACAATATGATCGAAGCGACGATCAATATGTTTGAAGAACGCAGGGTGCAGGATGTATATGCGTATTACCGCGTGGTGAGCGAACTGGCCGCAGAGATGCAGGAACGCCATGTAGAACGTCTGAGACATAACGAGTGTACGGTGGATATGGGGATTGTCCTGACAGATATTATCAGCAGCTATGAAAGAATTGCCGACAAATGTATCAAGATCGCGGGATACCTGTCTCAGATGGGGAGCAAAGAACTGGAGATCCATGACCATGAGCATTTGCAGGAAAGGTCCGATTATCAGGAACTTTACCGCTCTTTAAGAGAAAGATATGCTCTTCCGTGACAATTTGCCGGAAATGATAAAAAATCGCTGGACGAAATGTGTGATTTATGAGAGAATAAAAACATATAAGGCCTCCCCAAAGGTCTGATATGATATTTTGAAAGGAGTTTCAAACAAATGATTTATTCACGTGAAGTAGAAGAAATGTGTCCGGTAGCTCAGGGCGTTCACCATGGCGCTGCTCCGATTCCGGAAGAAGCAAAGTGGGTACAGGCGAAAGAAGTGAAGGATATCTCCGGTTTCACTCATGGAATCGGCTGGTGTGCTCCGCAGCAGGGCGCATGTAAGCTCTCTCTGAACGTAAAAGAGGGTATTATTCAGGAGGCATTGGTTGAGACCATCGGATGCTCCGGCATGACACATTCCGCAGCTATGGCATCTGAGATTCTTCCGGGACTTACTGTGATGGAAGCTCTGAACACGGACCTTGTCTGTGACGCAATTAATACTGCTATGAGAGAACTGTTTTTACAGATCGTTTATGGTCGTTCCCAGTCTGCGTTCTCTGAAGACGGACTTGCCGTAGGCGCAGGTCTTGAGGACCTTGGTAAAGGACTCCGCTCCCAGGTAGGTACCATGTATGGTACTCTGGCAAAAGGCCCCCGTTATCTGGAGATGGCAGAAGGTTATGTGACCGGTATCGCGCTGGATGCTGACGATCAGATCATCGGATATCAGTTCGTATCTCTTGGAAAAATGACCGATTTCATCAAAAATGGTGATGATCCGAATACTGCATGGGAAAAAGCAAAGGGTCAGTACGGCCGTGTGGCAGATGCAGTCAAGATCATTGATCCGCGTAAAGAGTAATTATCCAGGAGGTAGATAAAAATGGCATTATTTGAATCATATGAAAGACGTATTGATAAAATCAACGCTGTTCTGAACAGCTACGGCATCTCTTCCATCGAAGAGGCAGAGAAGATTACCAAAGACGCAGGTCTGGACGTATATGCACAGATTAAAGGCATCCAGCCGATCTGCTTTGAAAATGCATGCTGGGCTTACACTGTAGGTGCGGCTATTGCGATCAAGAAAGGCTGCAGAAAAGCGGCAGATGCGGCTGCAGCGATCGGTGAGGGACTTCAGGCATTCTGTATCCCGGGCTCCGTTGCAGATACCCGTAAAGTAGGTCTGGGACACGGCAACCTGGGCAAGATGCTTCTGGAAGAAGAGACCGAGTGCTTCGCATTCCTGGCAGGACATGAATCCTTCGCGGCAGCAGAAGGCGCAATCGGTATCGCTGAGAAAGCAAACAAAGTCCGTCAGAAACCGCTCCGCGTAATCCTGAACGGTCTTGGAAAGGACGCTGCCCAGATCATCTCCCGTATCAATGGTTTCACTTATGTAGAGACCGAGTATGATCCGTATACCAACGAAGTAAAAGAGGTATTCCGCAAATCCTACTCTGAGGGACTCCGTGCGAAAGTAAACTGCTACGGTGCAAACAGTGTTCCGGAAGGCGTAGCGATCATGTGGAAAGAGAACGTAGATGTTTCCATCACCGGAAACTCCACGAACCCGACCCGTTTCCAGCATCCGGTAGCAGGTACATATAAGAAGGAGAGACTGGAAGCAGGCAAGAAGTACTTCTCCGTTGCATCCGGCGGCGGTACCGGACGTACGCTGCATCCGGACAACATGGCTGCAGGACCGGCTTCCTATGGTATGACCGATACCCTTGGCCGTATGCACTCCGACGCTCAGTTCGCAGGATCTTCCTCCGTACCGGCTCACGTAGAGATGATGGGTCTGATCGGCGCAGGAAACAACCCGATGGTTGGTATGACTGTGGCTGTGGCTGTTTCGATTGAGGAAGCGGCTAAGGCTGGGAAATTCTAAGTATAACAATCTGTTTATAAACTGATAATTTGAGAGAGGGGCCGTTGCAAAATAGATGAAAATCATCTATGGAGCAATGGCTCCCTTTTTGTGTCTAAAAATAGAAAACGGACCCCGAAGAGCCCGTAATCCATGGTATAATTAATTATGTCCAGTAATTCAAAATACCATAAAAATTATACCGAATTCGGCGAGCCTTATCAACTGGTTTTGCCATTAAATTTGGAAGGTTTGGTTCCTGATGATGATTCTGTCCGACTGCTGAGCCACGAACTGGAGGGATTGGATTACAGCTTGCTGTATCAGGCTTACTCTGCCAAAGGCAGAAATCCAGCGGTGGACCCCAAGACCATGTTCAAGATCCTTACCTATGCGTATTCTCAAAACATTTATTCATCCAGAAAAATTGAAACAGCATGCAGACGTGACATTAACTTTATGTGGCTGCTTGCTGGGCAGAAAGCTCCCGATCACAGCACGATTGCCCGCTTCCGTACCGGTTTTCTGGCGGACGCCTGCGAAAATCTTTTTTATCAGATGGTCCGTCGTCTGGAGGAAAGCGGTGAGCTGTCAAAAGAAACTGTATTCATTGACGGGACAAAACTGGAAGCCTGTGCCAATAAATATACCTTTGTCTGGAAGAAATCCGTAGGAAAATGGGAAGCAAAGATGTATGAGCGGATTCAGGAAGCAGTCCGTTTTCTGAGCCAGGAGTATCTTTGTTGCTTCCGTGTTGGAGAGGAATCCCGTACCCGGGATCTGCAGGAAATCTGCCGGTTTCTGGAGGAAAAGTGCAAAGTGGATGGGACGGTTTTCGTGCATGGAAGGGGAAAACGAAAAAGCAGAAATCAAAGATATCTGGAACTGTTCCACCGTTTCCTGGAGCGTCAGACGATCTATGACTGGCATAGCGCCAGTTTTCAAGGGCGGAATAATTACTGTAAAACAGATCTGGACGCCACTTTTATGCACATGAAAGATGACCATATGAGAAATGCCCAGCTGAAGCCGGGATATAATGTCCAGATCGCAGTAGACAGCGAATACATTGTGGCGACAGATATTTTCCAGGACCGAAACGATGTGTGGACTCTGGTTCCATTTCTGAAAGATATGGAAACGAAGCTGGGATTTCGTTATCCAAGCGTAACTGCGGATTCCGGATATGAAAGTGAAGAGGCCTATGAATACCTGAGCGGAACCAAACAGAAGCCATACATCAAGCCACAGACCTATGAGAAATGGAAAAAGAGGAGTTTTAAAAAGGATATCAGTAAGCGCGAGAACATGAGATATGACGAGACAGCTGATACCTACACCTGTCATGCAGAGAAAAAGCTGAGGGCGGTTTCTGTGAGAAAACAAAAAAGCAAAAGCGGCTATCAATCAGAAATAACGATATATGAATGTGAAGACTGTAGAGGCTGCCTGTATAAAGAGAAATGCACGAAAGCAAAAGGAAACAAGAAGCTGTACCTTTCAAAGAACTTTCTGAAAAAGCGTCAGGAGTCCTATGAAAACATCCTGAGTGAAAAAGGAATCCTGTACCGGATGAACCGCTCGATCCAGGTAGAAGGAGCCTTTGGAGTTTTGAAAACGATTACGAATTCCAGAGATTTCTGCTGAGGGGAAAAACGAGGGTAAAACTGGAGATTCTTTTGTTGTGCTTAGGATATAATCTGAATAAACTGCACGCCAAGATTCAAAATGGACGGACAGGGAGCCATCTGTTTGAAGTAAAAAGTGCATAGGAAAAGCAGAAAACCGAGAGGTTTTATTAAAGTACGGCAAAAATCTGGCGTTCTACTCTGAAAACAGAGAAGACACCGGATTTTGGGCTGTAACGAGCGAAAGTGCCGCTCAATCATCCATTATTGATGATTTTGCGACACTCCCTTTCTTTATATGAAAAGCGGTTACTCCCGGTACTTCTGGATGGAAGCAGTTTCGGGTGAAAAAAATTTTTTGTAATTGTAAATTGAGTTACATAACTCAAACTTCGCACTTGAATAAGTGCCTATGCACCTTGAAAATTCAATAAGTTCTGGCAATAAAATAGCATGAAACCGTCTGGTTTGGTATAATTGAATTGACCAAAAACAATTACAACCGGAGGCTCATGCTATGGATAACAGTATAACACAAGCGAACCAAAATGATAAGCAGATTTCAAAATCTATTAAAAGATTTTTTATGCGGTTCCACATCTCTTCCGCATTAAAAGCAGCCAATGCCTATAAGAAAAAGGGAATTCCTGTTGTTGAGGTTTTCCAGTATCTTTTCCTGCTGATTTTCTCTAACAGGAGCATGTATATGAGCCTGATTACCGGGCGTAACACCCCAGGTTTCGCGAAAGATACCGTTTACCGCTTTATGAAGATGCTCCAGATCAACTGGATCCGTTTTACTACCCTGCTGGCATCCCGGATAATCAGGGACGCCATTGTACCTTTGGATTCCGGGGAACGTAAAAATGTTCTGATCATTGATGATTCCATGTTTGAACGGAACCGTTCCAAAAAGGTGGAACTGCTGGCAAAAGCTTATGACCACGCAAACCACAGATACCGCTTTGGATTCCGAATGCTCACACTGGGATGGTCAGATGGCAGTACCTTCCTGCCTGTCAACAGCGTCCTGCTCTCATCGGAAAGCAAAAAGAACCGGATCAATGAGGCTGCGGATGTTGATAAGCGGACCGCAGGATACCGGCGCAGGATGCTTTCCATGCAGAAAGGAACCCTCGCAATGCCTGAACTCCTGAAAGTTACCAAAAAAGCGACAATCCCTGCCAGCTATGTCCTTTTTGACAGCTGGTTTTCTTCTCCCAGTACGCTCCATGCGGTAAAATCAATCGGTTATGATGTAATCGGCATGGTAAAAAAGACACCAAAAATGTTTTTCCGTTACAATGGGGAAGATATGTCCCTGATCTCAATCTATGGCAAAAACAAAAAGAGACGTGGACGTTCCCGCTATCTGCTGTCGGTACTGGTGGATGTGGTAAAGGATGGGGAAAGCATCCCGGCCAAAGTTGTCTATGTCCGCAACCGGAATAAGCGGAAGGAATACTTATGCCTCATCTGTACCGATACCACTCTGGATGAAAACGAGATCATCCGTATTTATGGGAAGCGCTGGGATATCGAAGTCTTTTTCAAGGTATGTAAAAGCTACCTGAACCTCAGCAGGGAGTGCAATTCCTTATCCTATGACGCGATGACAGCCCACACAGCGGTTGTTTTCACGAGGTATATGATGTTGTCCCTGGAGAGCCGGGAATCGGGCGACAACCGCTCGCTGGGAGAACTCTTCCTGTACTTTTCAGACGAAATGGCGGATATCACATGGATACAGGCATTTCACATGCTGCTCCAGATGTTCCGGTCTATCCTTAAGGACAACACAGAACTGACCGAAGAAAAGATCAACGAATTGGTTGATGCATTCATGGACACGTTGCCTGTTTTATTGAAGACACAGCTTCAGGCGGCATAGGGCAAAGGATAGAACTTTGATAATCGAATACCTGCCAGATATTGAATTTTCAAGGTGCATAGCTAAAATCTATGTGCGAAATTTGAGTTACATAAGATATACGTTGGAGGTGACGGGCGCGTGGCACTCAGCAATGAAGCTGTTTTGAGCAGTGAAAAAAACTTTACTGTCTTTTGATTTGATGGACATATAATCCGTTTCAGGGCGCCGTATTCTCTGGAGCGATATACAAAGGTGAAGGAATGGGATCAGGGATATCTTGTTGTAATGGCAAAATACAGACATAATGATAAAGAAGAGGAAGAGTATATTGATATGGTTCCGATTCTGGAAAATTTATATTTTGATTCTAAGGCCTCTTTGGCGCCAATCAAGAAAGTGAGGCTTGCAGATGACGGATGTGAAGAGAGTAGCAGATGAAGCAGATATGATTGTGAACGGGTATGCATTCACGCAGAATAAAGAAGGTTGTCGGGTCCTTAATCTTAACCGCCCGGATAAAGCAACTGTACTTTCAAAAAATGGCGAAGTGCTGGAATTTTGAATGATAGAGAAATTCGCATTGTACAGGGATTTAAAGCAGAATTATCAGGAGATGTACTTAAAATGGGCGGAATACAGTTCAGAAGGATTTTACAATAATCAAGTATAAGTCAAATTCTGACAGTAGTATTCATCAGCGCTGAGCAGAATGGAGAAAAATATACTGTAACTGGACAGAAGAAAGAACGGGTTATTAAGAGAAGAATCAGATGGAAGTATCTTGGATGTAAAAACTATAGTAATTTTATAATATGGTTTTTATAATAATTTTAAAACTATATTGACAATAGGAATATAATGGAGTATTGTATAACAAAAGAGAACATCATGATAATATATGTTCCTGTATCATGCGTCTTCCAAAGCAGGAAGTGGATTGAAAAATAATATGGTTTTTATAGGACAATAGAGGTATGGCAGAGAAGAGTTTGCTATACCTCGTTGTTTTTATAAGCAGAGAAAAGAGGCAAAGATGGAAGAACTGTATTCTCATTATCGGATAACTGACAATACCTATCAGACGAACAGGGAACATCAGCACAATGTGGCGAAGCTGTGTGAAATATACTGTCAGATTCCCTGCCTGAAGAAAATTGCTTATCTAACGGGACTCCATCATGATGACGGGAAGAATACTGATGAATGGCAGTCCTATTTCCGGAAAAAAATTCAAGATGAACAAGAGGGTCTGAATTATACAGGAGAAAAGGTCGATCACTCGACTTTGGGAGGAATCATTTCTTTTTCTTATGTGCCCGGAAGTATGTTGTCTGAGATGGCAGAGGCTGCTATATACACCCACCACGGGACTTCTGACTGTGTATCTGTAATAGATGGGGAGACCTTATTGGGAAAGAGAAGAAAAAAGTTTACCGCGGAGCAGGTTATAAAGGTAAGAGAAATCTGTGAGAGAGAGCAGGATCTGTCCGAAAAAGAAATGGCAGATTTGTTTGGACAGGCACGACAGGATTTGAAGGGTTTGATCGATAGATTGAAAAAACTTCCATACGATGGAAACAGGGAGCGCATGTACGGCAATGGGGATTTCTATTTGGGAATGTGCGAGAGACTGCTGTTTTCGGTACTCGCTGATGGAGATATGCGGGATACCGTGGACTTTATGGAAAACTGCAGGACAATCACCAGGATAACAGAAGAAAAAGCACGGCTTATATGGCAAAGCGGACTGGAACATTTGGAAGAAAAGCTTGCAGGACTGAAAGAGGGAAAGTGTGTCGGATCGCCGCTGAATCAGGCAAGGGAAGAAATATCTGCGAGCTGCGAACGGGCGGCATATTCTGATTGCAGCCGATATCGGCTGGCGGTGCCTACCGGCGCCGGTAAGACGCTGAGCGCTCTGCGCTTTGCGTTGCGCCGTGCCTATGAGACAGGAAAAAGGCATATTTTTTACATCGCCCCATTCCGCAGTATTCTGGATCAGAATGCGGATGAGATTAGGGATGCAGTAGGAAACCAGGAATGGGTATTGGAACATCACGGAGACGTTGTGTTTGAAGATGAGGAAGAATACTGGAAGTTTGAGCGCTTGATAGAAAATTGGGATGAAGCGCCGATTATCACCACAACGGCTGTCCAGTTTTTTCAGACCTTGTATGGGGAGAAGAAGAGAAATCTTCGCCGGTTCCACAGCCTGTGTAACAGCATCCTTATATTTGACGAGGTGCAGGCGCTTCCAATTAAGGTGATGGGATTATTTAATTTGGCGGTAAATTTCTTGACAGAGATTGCCGGTTCCACTGTGGTGCTGTGCACGGCGACGCAGCCTCCTTTCGAGAAAATTGTAGAAAACCGTATGAAACAGGTTATAGATATGACAAAGCCATTATCCGTATACGAACCTCAATTTCGTAGGGTCACATATCATGACTGTACAGATGGTGGAAAAAGGAGCCTTGGAATCCAAGAGGCCTCTGAACTGATATTAGAAAAGGCAGAAAGCGAAAAGCAGGTACTGGCTATTTTCAATACGAAAGGAGCAGCCAGAGAAATTTTTGAAATTTTGAAAGGTCATATCAAGGGAAAACTATTCCATCTGAGCACTTCCATGTGTGCCGAACACCGTACAGATGTTTTGAAAGAAATCCGCAAAGCGCTGTATAATGAGGAAGAGATTGTGTGTATCAGCACGCAGCTTGTGGAGGCAGGGGTTGATTTTTCCTTTCGGTGCGTGATCCGTTCTCTGGCCGGTCTGGATAATCTGATCCAGGCTGCGGGGCGGTGTAACCGGAACGGGGGAACATCCATGGGACATGTCTATGTAATCCAGATGGATGAGGTTTCGGAGCAGCTGTCCAGACTGCCCGATATTCGAAGAAGTCAGGAGGCCACGAGGAAACTTCTTCGGGTTTATCAGGAATGTCCCAAGCAGTTGGATAACCGGCTGGATTCTGAGAAGGCCATTCAAGCCTACTATAGAGAATATCTTCTTGGCAGAGAAGCAGAAGAACGGTATCCGGTTCGTGTGGAGGGAGTATCTACTGATTTGATAGAGCTTTTGTCCGGAAACCGGAAATTTGCCCCAAGACAGAAAAAAATTTTCCTGAAACAGGCATTTCGGACAGCTGGGGAGCAGTTTTCTCTGATAAATGAGACAGGGGGAATTGATGTGGCTGTGCCTTATCAAGGTGCTGACATGATTCTGGAAAAGCTATCAACAGAAGAAGATAGAAAGACTAGAAAGCAATTACTTAGAAAGCTTCAAAGATATACGGTGAATTTATCAGACAGTATGATCAAGAAGATGGGAGATGGCGCGATTCACAGGAGGAAGGGCGGCCTGTTGATCTTAGACAGAAGATATTATGATGAAAATATTGGTGCCCATACGGAGCCGGGAGAAATGGAATTTTTGAGTTTTTGAGAAGGGGAGGGATGTCAAGATATGGACGCAACATGGTTTAGAAATACGGTGACCTTTCAGGTGGAAGGAGATTACGCTCTGTTTTCCGATCCGATTACAAGGGTCGGAGGAGAGAAATTCAGCTATCCTATACCAACTTATGAGGCGGCGAAAGGAATTCTTCACAGCATCTTCTGGAAGCCTACCATCAAGTGGATTGTGGATGAGATGCGGGTTATGAAGCCGATCCAGACAGAGACGAAAGCGATACGCCCTATTGCCTACAATGGGGGAAATGAACTATCCTACTACACGTATTTGAAAGATGTTTCCTATCAGGTCAGAGCGCACTTTGTCTGGAATTTGAATCGTCCGGAGTTTGAACAAGACCGGAATGAGCATAAGTATCACAACATGGCGAAGCGCATGATTGAAAGAGGCGGCAGGAGGGATATTTTCCTTGGGACAAGAGAGTGCCAAGGGTATGTGAGTGCCTGTGAATTTGGGGAAGGGGATGGATATTATGACCAAGCCCCTGGGGAAATTGCGTTTGGCTTCATGTATCACGGAATTACCTATGCTGACGAAGCGGAGTTGGAAGAGGACCGGGGAAAAATGACGGTTCGATTCTGGAATCCTATCATGAGAAAAGGCCGGATACTTTTCTGTACGCCGGAGGAGTGTGCAGAGAAAAGGCATTTACATGATATGGAAATCAAACGGTTCTCTGAGAACCGTTTTACCGGGGTGGAAGAATCTATATAGGAAGGGAGGGGGATGCATGAATTGGATAAGAGAATTATGTGATTTATATGATAAAAATGAAAGTCTTGCAGGAATCATGGAGCCGGGACAGCCGGTGCTGCTCCCTCTCTATCATACGACGGCAGCAGCGCAGATTGAAGTGACTCTCAACGAAAAAGGGGATTTTCTGTATGCGAAGATCGTACCGGAGGAAGAAAAGAGTACCATTATTCCGGCTACGGACAAATCCTCCAGCCGTACGGCAGGCGTGGAGCCTCATCCGCTATGTGACAATTTGAAATATCTGGCAGGGGATTATGCTGTATATGTATCTGGAAAGGACCGCATCGAAAACCACAAAAAGTATATGGAACAGTTGGAGAAGTGGGAGCAATCGCCGTACAATCATCCGAAAGTAGAGGCGGTCTATCGATACCTTTGCAAGAACAGTCTTATGAAGGATTTGGTGAAATCAGGCATTCTCACCACAGGGGAGAACGGAATGGTGGATAGAAAAAGGAAGCTGCAAATTGTCTCCCAGGCAGAGTCCTTTGTGCGTTTCCGTGTGGAATCCGATCAGCTTCTGGAGGAAGAAGCATTGACAGACAGGGACAGAATGGGACGATTTGCTCCGGAGTGTTGGAAAGACCGGACGCTTCAGGCAAGCTATATTGATTACTGCCGTTCTTTTCAGGATAAAGTCGGGTTATCCTATCTCACTGGGAAACATACACAGCTATCCTATCTGCAGCCCAAAAAAATTCGCAATGAAGGGGACGGGGCAAAATTGATTTCTTCCAACGATGAATCGAATTTCACGTTTCGGGGACGGTTCCTGAATAAGGAAGAGGCATTTGCCATAGGCTACGAGGATTCCCAAAAGGCCCACAATGCTCTGAAATGGATTCTGAGAAAGCAGGGGACCAATTATGGAAGTATGTATTTTGTGACTTGGGAATCCGACTGTGGACAGGCGCTCGATTGGCTGTTAGGTACCGATGATATCTGCAGATTAGCGGAAGGAAAGGGATGGTGCGACACAGTACAAGATGGCCGGAAAGAAGTGGATTTCGCTGGAATTGATGACGGAGAGTCCCAGCCGATGGAAACGGAGTATGAGGATTGGACAGAAGGGTACGAGGATACTTATGTCGGAACCGGTGAAGCGGGAGCCGCCAGATTCCGTATGGCCCTTAAAGGATACCAAAGAAACCTTGCCCAATCATCCAGAACGGTGATTATGGCGCTGGATGCAGCTGTCCCTGGCCGGCTGGCGCTTATGGAATTCAAAGACTATCAATCGTCCCGATATTTGAACAGCTTGAGGGCATGGTATGAGAGATGCGAATGGCTGCATGGGAAGAGTGGAAAAAAGGGAAGATATTATTTCCGAGGTATGGTTGGTATTAAGGATGCGGCAGAGTTGTTATATGGAGTGGAACAGAGCGGATATTTTTCTATGAAAGGTAAGGAGAATCTCTATAAGGAAGTCGCCAGACGCTGGATGCCGTGTATCCTGGAAGGAAAGGAAGTCCCGCCGGATATGGTGCGTTTGGCCGTTCATAGAGCCTCTTCACCGGTATCCTTCAACAGCCGTTTCCTGTGGGAACGTATTCTGTCGCTTGCCTGCTCTCTGGTAAAACAACAATATAAGAAAAGATATAAGGAGGACTGGACAATGGCATTGGATGAAACTTGCACCAGACGAGATTATTTGTACGGCCGCCTGTTGGCTGTAGCGGATCGAATCGAGTATCGCACTTTTGACAAAGATGACGGAAGGCAGACAAACGCCAAAAGATACATGAACGCTTTTTCTCAAAATCCATTTCGGACATGGAGAATATTGGAAGAAAAATTAATTCCTTATCTGGGTCAATTAATGCCTCCTGAAAGACTGGTATACCAGAATCTAATTGATGACATATGCAGCAAATTTTCAGTAGAAGACTTTGAAAATGACACTGCACTGAACGGATTATATTTGTTGGGATTTCACAATCAATCTTATGATCTGAGAAAGAAAAAAGAAAAAGCGAAGGAGGAAACGGAAAATGAGTGAATTGAAGGGGAAAATTGATTTTCTGCTGTTGGTGACAGCGAATGATGCAAATCCAAATGGAGACCCGTTGAATGGGAATCGTCCAAGAGAAAATATGGAAGGATATGGGGAAATTTCCGACGTATGCATTAAGCGAAAAATCAGAAACCGCTGGCAGGATATGGGACAAAGGATTTTTGTACAGTCGGATGACCGCAAAGATGATGGGTATGGAAGTTTAAAGGAGAGGGCGGAGAATTGTGCCGAGCTTCAGGCAGAAATTAAAAAAGGGAAAAAGGCGGACCGGGATCTGTGCGCTCAGATCGCATGCCGTGAATGGATGGACGTGCGAAGTTTCGGACAGGTATTCGCTTTCAAAGGTGAAGAAGTCTCTCTTGGTATCCGCGGACCGGTATCGATTCACCAGGCGGTCAGTGTGTCTCCGATTGATACTATCAGCATGCAGATTACGAAGAGTGTGAACAGTAAGGATAAAAAAGAGGGCGGCAAGGCGTCTGATACAATGGGCACAAAGCACAGAGTAAGCTTCGGATTGTATACGATTAAAGGAAGCGTGAATGTTCAACTCGCGGAGAAAACTGGTTTTTCCCAAGAGGATGCGGACTTATTAAAAGAAGCATTGAAAACATTATTTGAGAATGACGCTTCTTCCGCGAGACCGGAAGGAAGCATGGAAGTGTGTAGGTTATATTGGTGGCAGCATGAGGAAAAGACTCCTTCGGTATCTACGGCCAAGATCCATAGGAGTGTGAAAATTCAGGAGAAAACGGATCGACCGAAAACATTTTCTGATTACAGCATAACTTATGAAGATCCTGGCTGCGTAAAGCCGGAGGTATATGATTTTGTATGAAGAAGAGGACTTTTTGCAATTGTCAGGAATCCAGCATTTTGCTTTTTGCAGACGGCAGTGGGCGCTGGCTTATATCGAATTGCAGTGGGCGGAAAATGTCAGAACCGTAGAAGGAAAGCTGTTGCATGAAAAGGCCCATGATATTACAGGTAAGGAGAAAAGGGGGAATCTCCTGATTTCCCGTGCTATGCCTGTAAGTTCCAGAAAGTTAGGAATCAGCGGGGAATGTGATGTGGTGGAATTTCACCGTACAGCGGGAGGAATCACTCTGTATGGATATGAAGGGACTTACCAGGTGATTCCAATCGAGTATAAGAGAGGAAAGCCGAAAACAACCCATGTGGATATGCTGCAGTTGACGGCGCAGGCGATCTGCTTGGAGGAAATGCTCTGTTGTGAGATTCCTTTTGGCTATCTATATTATGGGGAGACGAGGCACCGCGAAAAAGTGGAGTTTTCGGAAGATATCCGCACAGAGGTGGAGGATATCTTCCGTGAAATGCACAGTTATTTTGAGAAACGTTATACCCCTAAAGTGAAATGGAGCAAAAGCTGTAATGCTTGTTCCTTGAAAGATATTTGCCTTCCGGTCCTTGGGAAGAAAAAATCGGTAAAAAATTATGTAAATGAACATCTGTATGAGGAAGAACATTGAAACGATTATTGAATACGCTCTATATTACATCTCCAAATAGATATCTGTCTCTGGACGGTGAAAACGTAGTGATTCTTGAGAAAAATGAAGTGGTGGGACGTCTTCCGCTGCATAATCTGGAAATGATCGTAACTTTCGGTTATACAGGCGCCAGCCCTGCACTGATGGGAGCCTGCGCGAGCAGGAATATCGGACTGGTTTTTTTAAGCGGAAATGGCAGATTTCTTGCGCGAGTAGTCGGAGAAGTATACGGAAATGTTACTCTGCGAAAAGAACAGTATCGTCGAAGCGAGCAGGAAAAGCAGAGCCTTTTGATTGCGAAGAATTGTATTCTGGGGAAAGTCTATAATTCTAGATGGATTTTGGAAAGAGCGGCGAGGGATTATCCAATGAGGTTGGACACAGAAAAACTTCGGAACAAATCTGGCTATCTGGCTTCCGCTCTTCCGAAAATACGAGATTGTAAAAGTGCTTCAGAACTCTTAGGCTTGGAAGGGGAAGCGGCATCTGTCTATTTCTCGGTATTTGACGATTTGATTCTCCAGCAAAAGGATGATTTTCATTTTGCCGGCAGAAATCGGAGACCACCAACGGATGAAGTAAATGCGATGCTCTCTTTTGCCTATACGCTGTTAACATCTATGTGTGCCAGCGCGCTGGAGACAGTAGGACTGGACCCGTATGTGGGATTTTTCCATACAGACAGGCCGGGAAGAAAATCACTGGCATTGGATTTAGTAGAAGAATTGAGAGGCATAATGGCAGACCGTTTTGTGCTGACGATGATCAACCGGAAAGTTATCAAAAAAGAAGGTTTTCTTCGCAAGGAAAACGGAGCTGTTGTGATGAATGATCAAACACGGAGAATTTTCTTGACGGCTTGGCAAAAGAAAAAACAAGAAATGATCACACATCCTTTTCTTGGAGAAAAAGTAGAGTGGGGGATGGTACCATATGCTCAAGCCATGCTTCTTGCCAGATATTTAAGAGGTGATTTGGAGGAATATCCCCCATTTTTTTGGAAGTAGAAAATTTTCTATCTGAGATTGCCGGGTATAGGATAGACGTTTGAGGAACCAAGGACTGAGATATCGAAAGAAAGGAAGAAGAGAAGTGCTGGTATTGATTACATATGATGTAAATACAGAAACGGCAGATGGACGGAATCGATTGAGAAAAGTGGCGAAACAATGCGTCAATTATGGTCAGAGAGTACAAAATTCAGTATTTGAATGCAATCTGGATGCCGCAAAAATGCGACAGGTAAAAGCAATATTATCAGAGCTAATTGACAAAGACAGAGATAGCCTGCGTTTTTACTATTTGGGTGACCGTTATAAAAATAAGGTGGAGCATATCGGTGCCAATCCGGGATTTGACGTGACAGAATCTTTAATATTTTGATTAGATGATCATAGAATTTGAATATTCAGATTTGGATAAAAAGGACGTTATAAAATCGATAGTTATTTGATTCCCGACTACGAATGTTTTTGCTATGAAACATATGATTTTACAGGAAAAGTAATTGAATGGTGCGAACTATAAGTGAACATATATTTTCTAATGGATTCGCACTAAAAAATTTACATTTTTATAATGCGAGAAATGCCATAAGACAAAGTGGAATTAGTTATATTCTTTAAAATATACAATATAACTAAAAAAACCAGATTTAAGAAGTGGAAAATGGCAATTTTTGCTGTCTTCCCTCGTGAGAGGGAAGTGGATTTAAGAACCACATTGCCTGTCTGCATATTGTCAAAGACTGTCTTCCCTCGTGAGAGGGAAGTGGATTTAAGAGTTCGTTTCTATTGACATTGCTGGTTATGAATTGTCTTCCCTCGTGAGAGGGAAGTGGATTTAAGAACTCTTTGACGCCTAATCCTCTACCCCCCGTAAAGTCTTCCCTCGTGAGAGGGAAGTGGATTTAAGAAAACATCTATAGTAACCTCACTTCCTGAACTTAAGTCTTCCCTCGTGAGAGGGAAGTGGATTTAAGAGAATACGGACTATTCTGGTTTGTTCGTTTCTATGTCTTCCCTCGTGAGAGGGAAGTGGATTTAAGATCTTTTCTTCTGTAATTCTTCACAGTAAAACTGGGTCTTCCCTCGTGAGAGGGAAGTGGATTTAAGAACCTATATCTTTGGCATCAAACAGCAATGCACCTGTCTTCCCTCGTGAGAGGGAAGTGGATTTAAGAGCAATTAACGTAGTCTTCCCAGAACCTTTTTTCGTCTTCCCTCGTGAGAGGGAAGTGGATTTAAGAGCTATTAAGTCTTCGGATGGTGCGTCTCTCGGCGTCTTCCCTCGTGAGAGGGAAGTGGATTTAAGAGGACACGATCACGAGCGCCGGCGGCGATATGCTGTCTTCCCTCGTGAGAGGGAAGTGGATTTAAGAATAACCCATGGCACCGCGGGAAGCGGGAGAGAAGCGTCTTCCCTCGTGAGAGGGAAGTGGATTTAAGAACCATCAAACATAGTATCAAACACCTCCTCGAGTGTCTTCCCTCGTGAGAGGGAAGTGGATTTAAGAACTTTTCACGAATTGATATTTCCCGTATGTAGCGTCTTCCCTCGTGAGAGGGAAGTGGATTTAAGAACTTCACTCGCCGCCCGGCTTCCGTTCAGGGCGTCTTCCCTCGTGAGAGGGAAGTGGATTTAAGAGAACCAACCAACGAGCATCAAACCAAAAGTGAGGTCTTCCCTCGTGAGAGGGAAGTGGATTTAAGAGGATCTAGTCAATCAGATGTTCGGCTCCGTGTGGTCTTCCCTCGTGAGAGGGAAGTGGATTTAAGATTGGCATTAAGTCTTCGGATGGCGCGTCTCTCGGCGGTCTTCCCTCGTGAGAGGGAAGTGGATTTAAGAATAATGCTGTTTGTTTTATTGATTGCTACAAGGGTCTTCCCTCGTGAGAGGGAAGTGGATTTAAGAAGGGATTTTACAAAAAGGCTTGTGAGTTATACAGTCTTCCCTCGTGAGAGGGAAGTGGATTTAAGAGTATTATGTTCAACCTTTCTATTATTGGAGTACGGTCTTCCCTCGTGAGAGGGAAGTGGATTTAAGATTTATCAACAAAGGGAGTGATTAAGTGCAAGCTAGTCTTCCCTCGTGAGAGGGAAGTGGATTTAAGAGTGCAAGTTGGCTCTTGTGTTGATTGTGTTATTGTCTTCCCTCGTGAGAGGGAAGTGGATTTAAGAAGTATTCATTACAGATCTGTGTGCAGTATCCAATCGTCTTCCCTCGTGAGAGGGAAGTGGATTTAAGACCCCATCAAAGTAAATACTGGTTAGTAAAGAATTTGTCTTCCCTCGTGAGAGGGAAGTGGATTTAAGAATTGGAAAATACTTTGATATTGCTATCTGTATTTGTCTTCCCTCGTGAGAGGGAAGTGGATTTAAGATTTGCTTGTATCGCACGCCATACAGGCGGAGATTGGTCTTCCCTCGTGAGAGGGAAGTGGATTTAAGAAAAAATATCTGTTTGATCCTGTACTTTTTAAAGGTCTTCCCTCGTGAGAGGGAAGTGGATTTAAGAGTGAAAAATGGAGGATATGAAAGTGGAAGAAATGTCTTCCCTCGTGAGAGGGAAGTGGATTTAAGAATTGTGTGGATGACCACGGGAAACCTGTGGATGGTCTTCCCTCGTGAGAGGGAAGTGGATTTAAGAAACTATGAAAGGTGCCCATGTTTTCTTGGATGGGTCTTCCCTCGTGAGAGGGAAGTGGATTTAAGAATTCTTCTTTGACTGAGATTATTCTATATCCCCTGTCTTCCCTCGTGAGAGGGAAGTGGATTTAAGAGCCGAATCGCGGTAAGCTCTAAGGGGGCATCCGCGTCTTCCCTCGTGAGAGGGAAGTGGATTTAAGAAATCTGGTCTAATACATCACCATAAGCATCTACAGTCTTCCCTCGTGAGAGGGAAGTGGATTTAAGAGTTTCCAGTAATGGAAATGAAGAGATTACGGAAATGTCTTCCCTCGTGAGAGGGAAGTGGATTTAAGAAATTGGTTTTTGTCGTTTTGTGCTCAGTTTTTTGTCTTCCCTCGTGAGAGGGAAGTGGATTTAAGAACGAATAAAACTTATGGTATGAGTTTGCCTGTTAGTCTTCCCTCGTGAGAGGGAAGTGGATTTAAGAATTCTACGATTGATGGTACTCAGTTTACTAATCGTCTTCCCTCGTGAGAGGGAAGTGGATTTAAGAAGGTTCTCGTTCCGGTGAGAAGGATGGTCGGAAGTGTCTTCCCTCGTGAGAGGGAAGTGGATTTAAGATCTGCATCTTGGGGATATGGGCAGACAAATAACGTCTTCCCTCGTGAGAGGGAAGTGGATTTAAGACAAAGAAGCTATGAAGGCATATACCAACAAGCTCGTCTTCCCTCGTGAGAGGGAAGTGGATTTAAGAATTTTCTTCGCAAGTCTCTGAAGCGTTTCCAGATGGTCTTCCCTCGTGAGAGGGAAGTGGATTTAAGAAACGTATATTTATACTTGTCCACGTCATTCTGTGTCTTCCCTCGTGAGAGGGAAGTGGATTTAAGAGGCGAGGGAGACCTGTTCCTGACCCTGACCTACAAGTCTTCCCTCGTGAGAGGGAAGTGGATTTAAGAAATAAGCAGATCATACGTTGCTTTGAATGTACGGAGGTCTTCCCTCGTGAGAGGGAAGTGGATTTAAGAACTTCTGTGTTTGCAATCCCTGATCCTGAAAAGGTCTTCCCTCGTGAGAGGGAAGTGGATTTAAGTCCCATGGAAGAGCAAAAACAATGACAACTGTAAACGTCTTCCCTCGTGAGAGGGAAGTGGATTTAAGTGTTTCTAACCGGATATAAAGAAATGGTGCGGCGTCTTCCCTCGTGAGAGGGAAGTGGATTTAAGTACCCATTGCCGTGGAGACGTTACAAAGGCGCTGAGGTCTTCCCTCGTGAGAGGGAAGTGGATTTAAGTATGCATTTTTTGGGAGGGGATAAAATTGGCAACGTCTTCCCTCGTGAGAGGGAAGTGGATTTAAGTGGACATGCAAGCCGAAACAGCGGAAGAGTTCCGGTCTTCCCTCGTGAGAGGGAAGTGGATTTAAGTACCGTATCCGGGGAGCAGGCAGGGAAATGGTGGACGTCTTCCCTCGTGAGAGGGAAGTGGATTTAAGTAACGAAAAACTTGCCGCCGCCGGATCAACTGCGGTCTTCCCTCGTGAGAGGGAAGTGGATTTAAGTATGCTGGGCTGGATCTATCAGATCCGGAAGCTGCCGTCTTCCCTCGTGAGAGGGAAGTGGATTTAAGTACGTTTGACAAGGCTCAGGGGCTGAAAACGGCGACGTCTTCCCTCGTGAGAGGGAAGTGGATTTAAGTGAAGCAGAGAAAGAGATCGCTCTTGCTGCTCTGGAGTCTTCCCTCGTGAGAGGGAAGTGGATTTAAGTAAAAGAACATGTTCGTGATTTTGAAGCATATAAGTCTTCCCTCGTGAGAGGGAAGTGGATTTAAGTATGCCGGATATATCAAAGACGGTTACCGTAAAGGTCTTCCCTCGTGAGAGGGAAGTGGATTTAAGTAACTGTTTCTGGCGAATCAATTTGAAAAGGAAAAAGTCTTCCCTCGTGAGAGGGAAGTGGATTTAAGTATGGATCCCTCTTTTTAACCGCCGCCGGCGAAGGTCTTCCCTCGTGAGAGGGAAGTGGATTTAAGTAATTCTTCCAGATCGATTGTGATTGTCGTACCTTGTCTTCCCTCGTGAGAGGGAAGTGGATTTAAGTACTATTGAAGGACTGTAAGGAGAAAAAGAATGACTGTCTTCCCTCGTGAGAGGGAAGTGGATTTAAGTATTTGTGGTGATTATATTATAGATGTATAAGCGGTGTCTTCCCTCGTGAGAGGGAAGTGGATTTAAGTGCCGTGAGCCTGCGGTGATTGACGGAGAGACATGTCTTCCCTCGTGAGAGGGAAGTGGATTTAAGTACGGAGAAGTTCAGGGAGGCGAAGTGCGATGGGGTCTTCCCTCGTGAGAGGGAAGTGGATTTAAGTATGACATTTATGACAGTGGGCGCTTAATCGGGCCGTCTTCCCTCGTGAGAGGGAAGTGGATTTAAGTAATCCAGAAAAGGCGTTTCTGTCTGAAGATGGGGTCTTCCCTCGTGAGAGGGAAGTGGATTTAAGATCTTATCCGCCACTTGTTTTTCTGCGCATTCTGTCTTCCCTCGTGAGAGGGAAGTGGATTTAAAGAACCTGAAAAATGTCCATTATGCAGTAATGACTGTCTTCCCTCGTGAGAGGGAAATGGATTTAAAGATCCTGCGGAACAAAGCCAAGGTCAATCCGGTTAGTCTTCCCTCATGAGAGGAAAGTGGATTATAAAAGCAAACACTCGACATCTAAGCGACATCAGTCTCCAAGACCGGAATTTGAAATTTTATTTTCAGCATTTTGTCAGTGATTATAAAAAATAACAGTTGCCGTATACATCCATATTCCGGTATACTGTTTGGCAGAGTACATGCCGGAATATATAAGCAGTACGGTGAAAATAATGATAAGAAGGTGTTCAATACGGCCAGTTTAATTTTTTATTACGGCGCCATGGGCAGTTCCAAATCAGCAAACGCGCTTATGGCTAATTTTAATCATCATGAGGTGGGAAAGACACCGCTTTTATGCAAACCAAAGACAGATACCAGGGACGGGGAGAGGATCATAACCTCACGGATTGGCCTGTCTGCCCCCTGCGTATATCTGGAAGAGGTAGTAGAGTATCCGGAGAAAAAAATACGCCAGTACGACTGCATTATTGTGGATGAGGCACAGTTTGCCACAGCGGAACAGATCGATTTTCTGGCCGATGTGGTGGATTTCTGGAATATTACAGTGATCTGCTATGGCCTTCGCGCGGATTTTCAGAATCATCTGTTTCCGGGAAGCGCCAGACTGCTTGCGATCGCCGATAAGATTCAGGAGATCAAGACGGCGTGCTGGTGCGGAAGGAAAGCGACCTGCAATGCCAGATACAATGAGGCCGGCATCGTGAGAAGCGGAGAACAGGTGATGCTCGGCGGAAATGACAGCTATATTGCGCTGTGCAGAAAGCATTTTAAAATGGGAATGTTGTATGACCCTGAGAAGAAGCAGACCGAAAAAGAATGAAGAGACAGCTTCCCTGCTCTTTACAATTGACACATGGATGTTCAGAGAATATCATGAGAAATAGCGGAGGGATGGAAGTATGAAGTCTGTTTCCGGGAAAAAGAATCCAGGATCGGAAAAGGATGGCTATCTGTTGTGGGGGCTGATTGCCGCCGAGCTGTTTATGCCCTTTTCGTTCCTAGGTTACGTACATATTGATCCCATATCTTTGACGTTCGTCTATATTCCCGTATTGATCGCAGGATGCATATTGAGACCCGGGGAGGCGATGCTGGTCGGCGCCGTCTTTGGCCTTGCGTCCATGTGGAAAGCGTCTGCTTTTTATGTAGGAGTGGGAGATGCCATATTTTCTCCTGCCATGAGCGGAAAACCGGTGCAGAGCATTCTTCTGAGCGTGGGATCCAGGGCGCTTTTCGGATTCATATCGGGACTCTTGTACCGTCTGGCGAAAAAGAGCAAGCATCCGCTGGGAGCTATTGTTGCCGTTTCTACCATAGGAAGAACGCTTCACTCCTTTTGCGTGTATGGGTTCATGGAGGTCCTGTTTCCGGAATCTGGTTATACAATAGCAAATGTGCTGGATGAGATGAAAGCGTGGAATTATATCCTCTCTGTTTTAGCCACGGATCTGGTTATAGCACTGTGCTATATCTGGAGAAATGCGGACAGGACCAAAGTATTTTTGGATCGTATCCATACCATCGACAAGCTAAATACTGACGTCCGGCGCAACCGGCCGGCCATGGCTGCGCTGATGGGCGTGACAGCGCTGGCGGCTTTCAGCGTGGCGCTGTATTTTATTAACCGGATCAAGAGAGTGATGTCTCAGTATGGAATTGATTTGTCAGAACGGGTATCATACGACCTGATGCATCTGCAGATGCAGTTTCTGCTGGGAATTTTGTCGCTGGCCGCTCTGGTAATCATGGGTATCATCCTGTACCAGAAGAATTATAATTATTTATACTATAAGGCCAGAATGGACGGCCTGCATGGAAGACGCCAGTTCTTTCAGATAGGAGAGAGGTTGCTGGCTCATATGGACCAGACAAATGAAGAAAGATATGGATGTTTTATCATTCTCGATGTAGATGAATTTAAAAAAATCAACGATAAATATGGACATCCCGAGGGCGACCGGGTTTTGAAAGAAGTGGCGGATCATCTGAGACAGGTATTCGACCAGGAGTGCCTTCTGGGGCGCCTCGGAGGGGATGAATTTGTAGCCATGATTTATCATCCGATAGAGAAAAAAGAGATTGAGATGCTTTTATACCGTCTGCGGGAAAGAATTGCCAGGATCCGGCTGCGGGAGACCGGCGTGACATGCAGTGTAGGCGTTATCCCTGTGGAAAAATATTATACTATCGACGAATTGTACCGCAGCGCTGACAGGCTTCTTTATGAGGCGAAGAAAAAGGGAAAGAATCAGTTCGCGTTCGGATACCGGTTCCGCGATCAGGATTTTGAAAGGAGTAAATAAAAATGCCCGTATTTGATTTTAATAATGATACATCCGGAAGAGAGGAACCCGAATGTACTTACACCACATACCGGTCCAGTGAACCGGAAGCTTCCGCTGAAAAGCCGATCCTGCTTCTGGACAATCGGGATCAGGAATGGAAACACCATTCCTGCGGCACGTTTGCCAGTCCCAACAAGCGGACCGCTTTTGAGTTTCGGGAAGGAGACGAGACGCTCAGCGCCGATATTCTGCAGATCGACGCCCGGTTTGTCAGCCTGATCCGATGGCTGGGAGAGCACCGGATTCCGGTGCGCCTGTCGGGAAAAAACCGGGAGGACGGTTATGCGGTCTACCGGATCCGGGAGACCGCTTTTGGCGGAGGCGCGAAGCTCTCAGCCGAGGATGGATTCCTTCAGTTTATGATCGAACGGCTGCTTGCCAGCAGCGCGCCGTCTGAGGAACAGGAAGATGAAGACCAGGAAGAGACCGGTGACGAGATGAAACTCACCAGCCTGCAGAGCATCACGGATTTCATGACCTGTGCAGGCAGGACGCTGCCGGACAATATTCGGCTCTGGGCCAGAAGAAATCTGGCAGTGGCGCGTTCCAATGAGGTTTCCCCGGAAGAGAGACGCCATGCGCAGCGCGCGCTGTCGATCATGATGAATATTCAGTGGAAACACAATTATTTCGAAGCCATCGACCCGCAGGAGGCGCGGCGGATCCTGGATGAAGAGCTTTACGGGATGGAGCGGGTGAAACAACGGATCATTGAAACGATCATTCAGATCAACCGCACGCATACGCTTCCTGCTTACGGCCTGCTGCTGGTGGGACCGGCCGGAACGGGAAAATCTCAGATTGCCTACGCGGTGGCGCGTATTCTGAAGCTGCCGTGGACGACGCTGGATATGAGCTCCATCAATGATCCGGAACAGCTGACAGGAAGCTCCCGTGTGTATGCCAATGCCAAACCGGGCATTATCATGGAAGCATTCTCCGCGGCCGGAGAATCGAATCTGGTTTTCATCATCAATGAGCTGGACAAGGCTTCCGCGGGGAAGGGCAGCGGAAATCCGGCGGACGTGCTGCTGACGCTTCTGGATAATCTGGGATTCACGGACAACTATATGGAATGTATGGTGCCTACCGTGGGTGTTTATCCTATCGCCACTGCCAATGATAAAGAGAAGATCAGCGCGCCGCTCATGTCCCGGTTCGCGGTGATCGATATTCCGGATTATACACCGGAGGAGAAGAAGGTGATCTTTTCCCGGTTCGCACTTCCCAAAGTGCTGCGGCGCATGAGCCTTCGGGCGCATGAGTGTATCGTGACGCCGGATGCGCTGGATGCGGTGATTGAAAAATATGCGGACACCACGGGTATCCGGGATCTGGAACAGGCGGCGGAACATATTGCGGCCAATGCGTTGTATCAGATTGAGGTCAACCATATTCCGGAAGCGGTTTTTGACGCGGAAAAAGTGAGGGAGCTTCTGGCGTAGATGTCCGGGGCCGGGAATCAGAGGGAGAAACAAAAGAAAAATGAGAGGTTATGAATGATGGACTACCGTAACATTGAAGAAAAGGTGACAACAGTCAGCACAGAAAACATTTATAAACTGAACGGCAGAGTGCCGCTGTCCAAAGCGATTCCGTTTGGAATGCAGCATGTGCTCGCCATGTTTGTGGCAAATCTGGCGCCGGTGCTGATCGTATGCAGCGCGGCGCTGGTGAGGGGAACCGGAGAGAATCTGACGTCTGCGGAAATTACACAGCTCCTTCAGTGCGCCATGTTTGCGGCAGGGATCGGAACCTGCATGCAGCTTTATCCGATCTGGAAGATCGGTTCCAGGCTGCCCATTGTCATGGGTGTGAGCTTCACGTTTCTGGGCAGTCTGCTGATCATCTGCACGAATCCGGAACTGGGATATGAAGGAATGATTGGAGCGGTGATCCTGGGCGGTATCTTTGAAGGGCTGGTAGGATTAAGCGCCAAATACTGGAAACGTTTTCTAACGCCGGTGGTTTCCGCCTGCGTGGTGATCGCGATCGGACTGTCCCTGCTGTCAGTGGGAATGGATTCCTGGGGAGGCGGCAGCGGTGTGGAAGATTTCGGCGCATGGTACCACCTGCTGATCGGCGCATTCACTCTGGTCGTCTGTCTGGTGTCCCGCTATCTGCTGAAAGGCGTTTACAAAAATCTGAATATTCTGGTGGGGCTGATCGCCGGTTATCTTGTGTCCGTCCTTTTCACGGTGACCGGAGTTGCGCAGATGGTGGATTTCTCCAATATCTCCAGGACAATCGAGGAAGTAGGGATTTTCAGCATTCCCAAACTGGTGTTTTTCACCAGCCACAAGCCGGTGTTTGATCTGGGTGCGTTCTTTACCATAGCGATTGTATTTCTGGTGTCGGCGGCAGAGACGACAGGAGCTACGACGGCGGTCTGTACCGGCGCTTTGGGCCGCGATATCAAGATAGAGGAACTGCAGGGATCTCTTGCCGTAGATGGCTTTTCCAGTGCGATTTCCGGCTGTTTCGGATGTCTGCCTCTGACTTCTTTCAGCCAGAACGTGGGACTGGTTACCATGACCAGAGTCGTCAACCGTTTTACGATCCTGATGGGAGCCCTGATCCTGATCCTGGCGTCGCTGTTTCCGCCTCTGGGCGCTTTCTTCAATTCCCTGCCTCAGTCGGTGCTGGGCGGTTGTACGGTCATGATGTTCGGCTCGATTATGTATGAGGGGATCAAGATGCTGAAAGAGTGTGAGTTTGACGACCGCACCATGACGATCGTATCGCTGGCATTCTGTATCGGAGTGGGTCTGACCCAGACTTCCGGCAACTTCTTTTCTGCATTTCCGCGGGAGGTGGGAGATATCTTTAACGGCAATGCGGTGGCGGGCGTGTTTGTAGTATCGCTGCTTCTCAGCCTTTTGCTGCCCCAAAAAGAACATTCTGAGAAATAACATGTTAAATAATTAACATTTTTTGAAAAATCGTGTTGATTTAATTGCTTAATTATGTATAATTAGGAGTGGAGAAGTCGGAAAGATGCGTAAATGCGGTTTTTCTGGCTATCAAATAATAAAGAAGAGAGGTATATGTAAGATGGCAGAGATCAATTTGAGTAAGTATGGCATCACTGGAACCACCGAGATCGTGCACAATCCTTCTTACGAACTGCTGTTTGAAGAAGAGACGAAACCGGGTCTGGAAGGTTATGAAAAGGGCCAGGTGAGTGAACTTGGAGCAGTAAACGTAATGACGGGTGAATATACAGGCCGTTCACCGAAAGATAAATTCATCGTGATGGACGAGAATTCCAAAGACACCGTATGGTGGACTTCCGATGAGTATAAGAACGACAACCATCCGGCTTCTGAAGAGACCTGGAAAGTGGTAAAAGATATCGCCCTGAAAGAGCTCTCCAACAAGAAGCTTTACGTGGTAGACGCATTCTGCGGCGCGAACAAAGATACCCGCATGGCAATCCGTTTCATCATGGAAGTGGCATGGCAGGCACACTTTGTTACCAACATGTTTATTCAGCCGACCGAGGAAGAGCTGAAGAACTTCAAGCCGGATTTCGTAGTTTACAATGCTTCCAAAGCAAAAGTTGAAAATTACAAAGAGCTGGGTCTGAATTCTGAGACCGCAGTTGTATTCAATATTACCAGCCGCGAGCAGGTAATCGTGAATACCTGGTACGGCGGAGAGATGAAGAAAGGTATGTTCTCCATGATGAACTACTATCTGCCGCTGAAGGGCATCGCTTCCATGCACTGCTCTGCAAACACAGATATGAACGGCGAGAACACAGCTATCTTCTTCGGACTTTCCGGAACAGGTAAGACAACTCTTTCCACAGACCCGAAACGTCTTCTGATCGGTGATGACGAGCACGGCTGGGATGACAACGGCGTCTTCAACTTCGAGGGCGGATGCTATGCAAAAGTTATCAATCTGGACAAAGAGTCCGAGCCGGACATCTATAATGCCATCAAGCGCAACGCTCTTCTGGAGAACGTTACCCTGGATGAGAACGGAAAGATCGATTTCGCTGACAAGAGCGTAACCGAGAATACCCGTGTATCTTATCCGATCGATCACATCGAGAAGATCGTACGTCCGGTATCCGCAGGCCCGGCAGCAAAAGAAGTAATTTTCCTGTCTGCAGATGCATTCGGCGTACTTCCGCCGGTATCTATCCTGACTCCGGAGCAGACGCAGTACTACTTCCTGTCCGGATTCACGGCAAAACTGGCTGGTACGGAGCGCGGTATTACTGAGCCGACCCCGACCTTCTCCGCTTGCTTCGGACAGGCATTCCTGGAGCTGCATCCGACGAAATATGCGGAAGAGCTGGTTAAGAGAATGGAGCAGAGCGGCGCTAAGGCTTATCTGGTAAATACCGGATGGAACGGCACCGGAAAACGTATCTCCATCAAAGATACCCGTGGTATCATCGATGCAATCCTGAATGGCGACATTCTGAAAGCACCGACCAAGAAGATCCCGTACTTCAACATCGAGGTTCCGACGGAGCTTCCGGGTGTGGACACCGGTATCCTGGATCCGCGCGATACCTATGCAGACGTTTCCGAGTGGGAGACCAAAGCAAAAGACCTGGCTGGAAGATTCGTCAAGAACTTCAAGAAATATGAAAGCAACGAGGCTGGAAAAGCACTGGTTGCAGCAGGTCCGCAGATCTAATTTCATAGATAAGACGTATTTAACCGGGCGTGGCGCAGGCTGCGTCCGGTTTTGCGTTGAAAGCGAAATGATATCATGGTAAACTAGACAAAGCAGTAAGACATGCTGAATTATATATAAGAAAGGACATTGCCAGTTATGAGATTTTTCCATCTCTCGGATCTTCACATTGGCCTGAAACTCATGAATCGGGATCTTAGAGAAGACCAGGAATATATTTTCCGGCAGATTATCCGCCTGGCGGAGGAAAAGAATCCGGATGCGGTCGTGATTGCAGGGGACATCTATGATAAAGCAGTGCCGTCGGCAGAGGCGGTAGAGGTCTTCGACCGTTTTATCGATGGGCTGACGGCGGCATTGCCGGGCGCATCCGTGATGCTGATCAGCGGCAATCATGACAGCGGGCCCCGGCTGAACTGTTTTCGTAATGTGCTTTCCCGGCAGAATGTACATATGATCGGCATGCCTCCTCAGGCAGAGGATGAATATATAGAGAAGATTGTGCTGCAGGATAGGTATGGAGAAGTGAATTTCTATCTTCTTCCTTTTGTAAGGCCTTCTATGGTAAAGCAGATCGTGGGAACAGACGGGAACGGAAATAATCTTTCCTACAATGAGACCGTCCACCGGCTGATTCAGAGGGAGGAGATCGATGTTTTCCGGAGAAACGTGCTGGTAAGCCATCAGTTCTATCTTCCTGTGGGAGAAAAAGCGGAAGATGTGGAACGAATGGATTCGGAGATCCGCACGGTAGGGAATATCGACGAGGTTTCAGCTGATATTCTGGACTGGTTTGATTATGCGGCATTAGGGCATATTCATAAACCCATGAAAGTGAGAGGGGATTACCGCCGTTACTGCGGTACGCCGCTGGCATGCTCGGTCAGTGAGGCGGGGCAGGAAAAAGGGGTGATCCTGGTGGAACTGGGAGAGAAAGGAGCTGTGAAGACGGAAGTGCTTCCTCTCCGGCCTCTTCGTCAGGTGCGTGTAATCCGCGGGAGCCTGGAAGAGGTGTTGGGACAGGCCTGCGGTGATTATGTAACGGTGATTTTAACAGACCGGACGGAAATTTCTGCCCCGGATATGCAGGACCGCCTGAGGAACGCGTTCCCATGTCTTCTGGAGATCCGGCGGGAAGGATCGCGAAAAGCGGATTACCGTGGGGAAATCCTGTCGGAAACGGCGCAGAATCCGTATGAGCTGTGCTGCGCCTTCCTGCGGAGCGTGGATGCCTGGAGGGATGTGGATGAAGAAGGGAAGGAGCTTCTTCGTCAGGTGATCAATGCCGTACAGGAGGTGCCGGAAGGATGAGACCGCTGAAACTGATTATGCAGGCGTTTGGCTCCTATGGGAAACAGACGGCCATTGATTTTGAACAGGCGAATCAGAACCTGTTTCTGATCACCGGAGATACGGGGGCCGGAAAGACGACGATCTTTGACGCCATGGTGTTTGCTCTTTACGGAGAGGCGAGCTCGGGTACCAATAAAAAGAGCGGGGCAGAACTCCAGAGCCAGTTTGTGGAACCTGGAGTGCAGCCGTTTGTGGAGCTGGTTTTTTCTGAAGGAAACGGGGAAAGCAGGGAGATATATACCGTCCGGCGCGTACCGCGGCACGTGAGGCCTTTGAAACGGGGAAACGGTATGAAAGAAGAGAGCGGATCGGTCACACTGCTTATGCCGGACGGCTCGGAATATCCTCAGAAAGAGACGGACAAAAAGCTGGAGGAGATCATCGGTCTTACCAAGAATCAGTTCATGCAGGTGGCAATGATTGCCCAGGGGGAATTTATGGAACTTTTGAGGGCCAGATCCGATGATAAAAAGGTGATCTTCCGGAAACTGTTCCATACAGAGCTGTATGAAAAGATCGTGGCAGAACTGGGAAACCGCAGGAAAGAGAAACAGCAGGAGATCGGGAAGATTCGTACGGTATGTCAGACAGAAGTGTCACACGTGGTGGTGCCGGAAGAGTATCCGGAAGCAGAAGGAGTGCTGGAATTACGAGATAAAATCTTGAACGCAAGCCAGCTTTCCGTGACGGATATGGAAGTTTTTCTGGAAAAAATGTCAGGACTATGCGGGGAACTGGAGGAGCAGAGCCGGCGGGCAGACGAGGAATATGAACGGACACACCGCTTCTATCTGGAAAAGAGAGATCAATATACCAGTGCGGAGCAGCTTCTGGAACGTTTTCAGGAATTGGATCAGGCAGAAAAAGAACTGGTCCTGTGCAGGTCGCAGGAGGAGCAGGTCCGTAAAGCCGGAGAACGGATCCGGAAGATCCGGGCGGCGTATGAGATCCTTCCGGTCTGGAGACGGTATATGGACGCCGTACGTATGGAAAATGACACTAGACGCAGACTTGCATCAGGTCAGGAGGCGCTGCCGCAGCTGGAGAAAAAAGCAAAAGAGGCTTTGGAAGCGTCCGAAAAAGCGGATGTACAGTGGAATCTTGCCAGCCAGGATTATACGAAGGTGTCGGAACGGGCGAACCGCGCGCTGGAAATCCTGAAAAAGATCCGGGAAGCGAAGGCAAATTATGACAGCTGTAAAGCTGCTTACGAGGCTGCGGAAGAGGCGGCGTCTGCGGCACGTCAGAGAAGGAAAGACGCCGAGGAACAGGAGAGAGACTGGAGAAGCCGGGCAGAACAGCTGGGAGAGGCCCAGATACAATTTGAACGGTGGCAGGGAAAGGCCCGGACAGCAGACGAATTAAGCGCGGAGCTTTCTTCGGCGGAACTGCTTCGGAAAGAAGCAGACGCACAGAAAAAGATTGTAGAAAAGGCAAGGGCGGAGTACGCCGGAGCCAGCGAAGCCTATGAACGGAAAGATAAAGAATATGAAGATATAAGAAGAATTTTCCTTAATACGCAGGCGGGATTCATCGCCAGGGAGCAGCTGAAGCCAGGGATGCCCTGCCCGGTCTGCGGTTCGCTGGATCATCCAAATCCCTGTGAGCTGAAAGAAGAACATCGGGAACTGAGCCGCGAAACCCTGGATATGCTGGGAAAGGAAACAGAACAGCTCAGAAACGCACAGGAAAATGCGGCTGCAAAGGCGCAGGCTGCATCCGCGCTGCTTGAGGAAAAAGAAAAAAGCCGCGATGAAGGAATGAACAGTCTGCGCAGGAAACTATCCGCATATTTGCCGGAATTTCCCCAAAACTCCACGCTGGAACAGATGGCTGAGGGTCTGAACGCATGGAAAACGACACTTCGGGAAGAAGGCGCGCGCTGCAAAGAAAATCTGCGGCAGCTGAGAGGGCTTCAGGAAAAACTGCAGGGTATAGAGGCAGATAAAATAAGATTGAAAGCCGACGAAGAGAAGGCAGAAAAAGAAGCGGTAGAAAAGAAAACCGCTTCTGCGGCCGCAGAAGCGGAATGGAAAAGCCTGGGAGGAGCCCGTGACTATGGGACAGAGGAAGAGGCAAATCTTGCCCTGAAAAAAGCCCGGGACAGAAAAGATCAGGCAGAGCATGCATTGCAGGAGGCAAAGGAAGGAGCCCAGGAGGCAAGAAATGCGGAAGAACATGCGAAAACCTTGATCCTGCAATGGGAAAGAGACCTTCCGGATCAGAAAAAGGAATGCGAGCTGCGAAAACATGCTTATGAAAAGCTGATGGAAGAGAAACAGCTTCCGGAGTCAGAATGGAAAGTGCTTACGGAGCATTACATGGGATCAGATGCAGATCATTTACAGAAGAAGATCGAGGAGCACAACCGGAAAAAAGCTGCTGCGGCCGGAAAAAGGGATGCGGCTTTCGCAGCGGTGAAAGGAAAAGAAAGGCCTGTACTGGAACAACTGAGAATGGTTCGGGATGAAGCGGAACAGAAGATGAGGGCTGCCAGGGAAAAACAGGAGCAGACGGGAGCCGACAGACGGACCGATCAGAATATATACGATACCCTCCATCCGGTGATGGAGGACCGTAAGAAACGGATGCTGGAATATAAACGGCTGGATGACCTTTACAATCTGCTGGCAGGGAATGTCTCCGGCTCGCGCATGGATATCGAGACATATGTCCAGCGTTATTATCTGGAACGGATCCTGCATGCCGCTAACCGGCGCTTTCAGGAAATGTCCGCAGGACAGTTTGAACTGCGCATGTGCGATCTTGACCGGGCAGGAACCGGAAAGAACCGGGGGCTGGATCTGATGGTTTATTCTGCGGTGACCGGGAAAGAACGGGAAGTGCGGACGCTGTCCGGCGGGGAATCTTTTATGGCGGCGTTGTCCCTGGCGCTGGGGATGGCGGATCAGATCCAGGAGAACGCCGCATCGGTACATCTGGATGTAATGTTTATTGACGAAGGATTCGGTTCCCTGGATGATCATTCCAGGGATAAAGCCGTCCGGGTACTGCAGGATATGGCGGATGGGTCCAAACTGATCGGAATCATTTCTCATGTGACTGAGTTAAAACAGGAGATTGAGGACCAGCTGATCGTAAGCAAAGACGAGAACGGAAGCTATGTACGGTGGCAGATCAGCTGACAAACAGGAAGAAAACAGGAGAGATCAGATATGTGGTTATTATTGTTTGTGATTTTACTTTTGGTGATTTTTGGGAAACTGCTGTCCTTTGCTCTGAAGGCGGCATGGAGCATCACAAAAATTTTATTCTCTGTGGTGATTTTTCCATTGGTGTTGATTATGCTGGTGGTGGCAGGTCTGATGTATGTGGCATTGCCGGTATTGGTGATCGCCGGAATCGTGGTTTTCCTGCTGGGAAGACGCTGACGGGAAGGACTGCCGGATAAAAGCCCGGACTGCAGGCAGAATATGTGAAAAGTGTGAAAGGATCAGAAAATGGAAATGGCGCATAAAAATCAGGAGGAGATAACCAGAAAAGGAAATCCAAGAAAGCCCCAGGGCGAAGAGGGAGAGCAGATGCTCCAGCGTATGAATGAGAGTCATGCGGCGGTGACGCAGTGGGCGCTTGGGTTTCTGGATTTTGGGGAAGAGGACCAGGCGTTAGACATTGGGTGCGGCGGAGGCGCCGCATTAAAGCGGATGTCAGAAAAAATACCGAAAGGACATCTGACCGGCGTCGATTATTCGCCGGTATCTGTGGAATTATCCAGAGAAACGAATGCGCAGGATATTCAGAATGGAAAGATGGAGGTACTGGAGGCCTCCGTGGAACATCTGCCTTTTGAAGAGGGCAGTTTTGATAAAATCATTACGGTGGAGAGCTTTTATTTCTGGCCCGATCCGGCGGAAAATCTGAAGGAAGTCCTGCGAATACTGAAAAAAGGAGGCGTATTCTTACTGATCGCGGATATCTACCAGAAAGAAGGCCTGAGAGAATCTGTCCTGGAAAATATTAAGCAGTATCATCTGTTTAATCCGACAAAAGAAGAATTTCGGAGACTCTTTGAACAGGCAGGATTTGCGGAAACCCGGATTCATACGAAAGGGGGAGAGGACTGGATCTGCGTGGAAGGGAAGAGATAATGTATTTAAGTAATGAAAAAACAGATTTCTTGCAGAATGTCCGGAAAAACCGGACATGGTAAAATGGGTGCTGTTTGACGATAGTACGTTTCATATTTATGAAAATGAGTTGAAAAAGCAGGAGATATAAAAATGGTCAGACCAATTAGGACTGAACATGAGTGGGACAAACTTCTGCGGATCAAAACCACAGGGCGGGATGATTCGCATTCTGATCAGTATCGCTATCCATATGAACCGACTCCGTATTCCGTGCTGGAGCGTCTGGCAAACAGCGGATACATACGGAAAAGCAATTTACTTCTGGATTATGGATGTGGGAAAGGGCGGGTGGAATTTTACCTGTCCTGGCAGATAAAGTGCCGGACGATCGGGATTGAATATGATAACCGGATTTATGAAAAGGCAGAAGAAAACCGGAAAACCGCTGCCGCTGCAGAAAGAACGACTTTTGTGCAGGCGAACGCGGAGCAGTTCCCTGTGCCGGAAGAGGTGGACCGGATCTATTTTTTCAATCCCTTTTCACTGGAAATTCTGCAGAAGGCCATCCGTCGGATTCAGGAATCTTATTATGCCAGACCAAGGGAGATGTTTCTGTTTTTCTATTATCCATCGGATGAATATATCTCCTATCTGATGACGGTGGATGAATTGATGTTTTCGGACGAGATTGACTGTGGCGATCTGTTTGGGGGAAAAGATTCCAGGGAGAGGATTGCGATTTTTGAGATGGGCGGAAGAATGGATATGGAATAGGAGAATAATTGTATGGTTCGCCCCAAAGTGGATATGATTGGACGTACATTTGGCCGCTTAACCGTGGTTGAACAAACAGAAGGAAAACAAAAGGATCGACAGGCCTGGTATCTGTGTCGCTGTCAATGTGGAAAAAGAATAAAAGCAAGAGGAACAAGTCTTCGCAGGGGGCAGACTGCGAGCTGTGGATGTCTGCGGGTAGACATGACGCGGAGAAGAAATAAAGAAACAGCTGAAGAGAAGGTTCATATGCTTGGAAAACGTTTTCATTATCTGGTTGTTCAGGAACGGCTTGAGACGCGCAGACATGGGAGTTGTATTTGGCGATGTTTATGTGATTGCGGGAATTATCATAATGTTACGACTCATAATTTGAACAGTGGAAAAGTAAAAAGCTGCGGATGTATGCCTACCAATCATCCTGTCGATTTATCAGGGAAAAAGTACGGCCTCAAAGCCGCTCGTCGCGCTCCGCAGTTCAGCAAGCGCTGATTTCAATTCAAAACAGCTCAAAAACCCCGAAACCATGCGGTTTTCGGGGTTTTTCCTTTTCAGATTGTTTGCCCTGTTTTGGCATAGTCTGACCCGTTTTGAACCATTTTTTATGGGTTAAATTAAGGACAACCACCCCCAAAACGGGGGCTAATGGGTTAAATCATAGGACAACTTTTTTGCCCCTGCCCCCTCCCAAGAGATCATTTTTGCTTTTTTGCCCCTCTGAAATTTTATGCAAAATCGGTTTGGCAGAGTTTGGCCAAATCTGAACAAATGAATATGATTTTATTGCGAAAGCGTTCAGCGTTCCGGCTGGGCGCTTTTTGCGTGTGCGCCTGGCGGCGCACGTTTCTTAAGGGTGCAAGTC
>ERZ1643249.729-NODE-729-length-35420-cov-292.037580_pt1 | contig 35420 bp, 33 predicted proteins | sample MGYA00579263_ERZ1643249 | MGnify/ENA primary metagenome ERZ1643249 (study PRJEB29033, sample SAMEA4952264) | chicken gut metagenome | biome: Broiler Chicken; feature: Gastrointestinal Tract; material: Caecum | place: Ireland | collected 2018 | study: Broiler...
TGTAATTTAAAATTTTTAATTTGTGTATCTGTTACATTATTATATGTTTTCGAATTATTTTGCACTGATTTTCCTTTCAAATTTGGTTATATGCTATTACGATAAGCATCTAAAGTTTACCATTGTATGCTTGTTTTAGCTTATTTTATAAAAATTAAAACCAAGGGTCTAAATTAACTCTCTTCGTTCGCCCTTGATTTTTTATTTGTTATGAATAAATTAAAGTTAAAATCTACACTCTTTTGCACATATCTACTCTGGTTACTTAAATATACATCGTCACAATAAACAGACAAAAATCTTTATATACATTTTCTGTTTATTTTTATTTTTGATTTTAAACAAATTATTTCTATAATTTTCAAGTAAATTTATTTAAAAATATACAAAATATTAAAAAAAATTTACAAATAAAAAAAGGAAATCAAAGATAAAAATATTATATATATCTATAAGGAGGTGAAAATGTGTCTCGTAAAAATGAATTACTCATGCAAAACAAAGTAATTCCTGCAACCTTTGACAAAATCTTTAAGTCTATTTGGCAAGATGAGCGAAATAAAAAACTTTTATCATATATGATTAGCTTCATTACTAAATTAAATAAAAAAGAATTATATAATAATATGGAATTTAAAAACACTGAAATTCCTAAGGAAAATTTCAAAGAAAAAGGAATGATTACCGATTTATTAATAGCCTCACTTAAAACTTTATTTAATTTAGAAATGAATAAAGCACCAGACAAAGGAAGAATAAAGAAAAATAATGGATATGCCCATAAATTAGCTACCTACACTTCAAAGACAAATGGCAAATATAACAAACTAATTCAAATCAATTTCAATGCTTCTATAAATTTTGATAACGAATTATCCTCAGAATACATGATGCGAAGTCGTGATGGAAAAACATGTGCGGATGAAAATTATATAATTCATCATATAAGTATGGTAAAAATAGTTTATAAGTATTATAATAACAATAGGTTAAACAGATTTGAAAAAGCAATTGTTATGATGTATACAAGTGATAAAAAAGTTCTAGAAGAGCTTTCGAAAGGAGATGAAGATCTTATGAACTTAAAAGAAACAATTGAAGAAAAAAGTATGGATGACGAAATAATTGGCCTTTACAATGAAAAAGAAATGCAGGATTATGTAAATCAAATAAATCTTGAAGATTCTCATGAAGAAGGTTATAAAATGGGCAAAGAAGAAGGTAAAAAAAATGCCCTAATTGAAACAGCCAAAAGGCTTTTAAATTTAGGCATAAATGTTAAAGATATTTCCAAAGGAACAGGTCTTACTGAAAAAGAGATTGAAAACCTTATTTAATGTACTAGAAATTTAGTACATTTTTATTTTATTAAAAAACGAATAAAACATTATATAAAAAATTATGTAAATCAACTAACCCTTAATAATTTTCATGAAAAACGATATAAAACAAACAAAATACTACTATGAAAATTGTCAAGAATTTATTTTTAAATGCCACTGTTAAAATTGCACTCTTACCTCAAAATCGAATAAAAAAATTATAAAAATCGCAAAAAAATTACTGTTAGATAGTAATTTTTAACCTCTTAATTTTTCTGCATAATCACTTATTTTTTTAAATCTATAATATAAACTAGACTTTGAAGTTTTAGTCTCCGTCTCAATACTTATAATTTCCGCAAGTTCTAATAAAGAAGCCTCCGGATACTTAAGTCTATAAGTTGCCGCAATCCTTTCTTTCTCACTTAATACGTCAAAACTTCCATTTTCCTCGATATATTTAATATCTTTTACCTGATTTAAAGCTGTTTCAACCGCTCTATCGACATTAGCTTGTTCACAGTTATTAAGTCTATTTGTCATATTTTTATGATCTCTATATATTCTAATATCTTCATAATACAAAACAGCTTTCATTGCTCCTATCATTCTTAAAAAATCGCCTATCTTTTCAGCACCTTTAACATAAACCATATAATGATTTTCACGATGTAAAATCTTACTATTCAAACTAAAATTGTTAAGTAATTTTTTAATAAACTCGGCAAACTCTATGTTATTCAAATTAAACTCCAAATGATATCTTGCCGTTTTCGGATCATTAATACTAGCTGATGTTAAAAAAACACCTCTTAAGTAAGACCTTGCAAGACCTTCATCAGCCCAAATAAATTCAGCTGGAACAAAGCCTCTTATTCCAAGTGACTTTAAAATCTTTTCCTTATTTTCTAAAACTTCGACGATATAAAGATATTTCTTATTATAATTATAACCCTTCCTTACCGTTATTTTAGGATAAACACTAAACAAATCACGAATAAGCGTATATGTTCTTCTAGCCACCACATTACTTTCAGTAACCATCTTAATATTTGTTCCGTCAAAACTCGAACCAATAATTCCCGAAAGTTCAGAAATCTTATCAGCATCTTCTAATTTTAATGAGCAGATTTCCTCCTTAACCTCACTCGTAAACGACATTATTTATCACCTCTTATCCAGCAAATATGAAAGCATATCTAAAGACACCCTTAAAGTGTTATGTCTGATTGAACCACCATCTAAAGTTATATAATCATTTTCAATCACATCGACATTATACTTCTTCAAATCATCTTTATCATAAACAACTAAATCTTTCTGTTCTGCTGTTGCATAATTTTCGATAACCTTCTCATCGACCTTACCAGTATTTACGACAACTGCATCGACCTTTCTTTTACCAAGATAACTGTTTAAAAGTTTAATATGATCACTAACCTTAAAATTATCAGTTTCCCCAGGTTGCGTCATAATATTGCACACATAAATAATCTTAGCCGCACTTTTATCTATCTCTTTTCTTACCTCTTCACAAAGCAAATTAGGAATAATTGAAGTAAACAAACTTCCCATACTAAGTACTATCGCATCCGCATGACGAATAGCTTTTAAAACAGCTAAATTCACCTTAGGATGTTTTTTATAATAAACCTTTCGAATTCCTTTACCACTCTCTGTAATGTTGTGTTCCCCAACAATGGTTGAACCATCAAGCATCTTTCCGACCAAAACAACATTATCCTCAGTCAAAGGAATAACCTCACCTTTTAACTTTAAAATTGAGCCGATTAAAGAAATTCCGTCAGAAACATTCCCACATGTTTCGGATGCCCCTATTAAAAGCAAATTACCAAGTGGATGACCATTTAAATCACTATACGTGTTAAAACGATAATCTAAAAGTTTCTTAACATCCTCTTCATTTTCCGATAAACTTATTAAAACCTTTCGAATATCTCCAACCGCCGGTGTATTAAACTCACGTCTAAGCCTTCCCGTACTACTACCATCATCACAAACAGAAACAACTGCCGAAATTTCAAACGGTAATTTTTTTAAACCTCTAAGTAACGTACTAAGCCCAGTACCTCCACCTAAAACAGCAATTTTCATCTAAAATCATTCCTTCCCAGTTATGGCTAGAGCGGCAATTGCCCCATCATTAGTTGCCGTAACAATTTGGTAAAAATCTTTCTTTATAATATCTCCTGCTCCGTATATTCCTCTCACACTGGTCTCCATCTTTGAATTAACGATTAAATAGCCATTTTCCTCATCTAAATTCAAAGAAGAAGCAAATTTCAAATCGGGCCTTCCACCGATTGCCAGAAAAATACCATCGACCAGTATTTCTTCTCCATTATTTAAAACAACCCCTTTTATCCTTTCATCATAAATTATTTTACTGACACTTACTGGTTTTATAACCACTACATTTTCCTTAGATTTTAATCTTTGAACCAAAACATTTGAAGCTTTAAGTTCGCTTCTCACTAAAACATAAACCTTTTTAGCTAAACCAGACATATAAATCGCATCGGTTACCGCCGTATCACCACCGCCGACAATCGCCACAACTTTGTCTTTATAAAAACTTCCATCACAAGGCGCGCAGTAACTAATACCTTTACCGAAAAATCTATCTTCACCATCTATTTTCAAAGAATTAGGAACCCTTCCCGTAGCTAAAATAACATTGTCACATAAAATTTCATCTTTTAGAGTTTTAACCGTAAATAAATTACCATTCTTAGTAATATCCAAAACCTCGTCAAATTCAGACTTTATATCAAGACCCTTAAGTTGATTGACCATCTTCATTGCCAAATCAGGCCCATTTACCTCTGAAACTCCAGGATAATTTTCGATTACACTCGTTTTTAAAAGCTCTCCACCAGGAGCAGATTTATCCATAAGGATAAAATCAATTCCTGCTCTTTTCAAATAAATAGCAGCCGTCATTCCAGCCGGACCCGCGCCGACAATTACGCACTCGACTTTTCGCATTTTTTCGCCTCCTCGTTATATTTCTTTGATTTAAACAGACACCAAATAAATAAACAGATTCCTGAAACAAACATAATTACTGACACAACTTGAGCCATCTTGATTGGACCAAACATTAAACTATCAGTTCTAAGTCCTTCGACAAAAAATCTTTCAAAGCTATACCACATTAAATAAAAACTTGTTAAAAAACCAACTTTCATAAATTTACGATGTCTAATTAAAATCATAATGACAAAACCAATTAAACACCAAACCGATTCATATAAAAACGTTGGAATATAATAAGTTCCACCTATATGCATCCCATCTATAATAAAATCGGGTATTGGTAAACTCTGTAAATAACTTAAAGTCGTCTCTGGCCCATGTGCTTCACCATTAAAGAAATTACCCCATCTTCCAATAGCTTGGCCAATAATCGCCCCGACAACAATATAATCTAAAACCTTTAAAGAATTAACCTTATTATTGTGACAAATTATTAAAATACATATCAAGGCAGCTATAATTCCACCGTGAATTGCAAGACCACCTTCCCAAACTTTAAATATATCTAAAACATTATCACTGTAATAATCCCAGTTAAATATAACAAAGTAAATCCTTGCCCCAACTATTCCAAAAACAATTCCAAAAAACAATAAATTAATTATAAAATTCTCACTTATTCCATGTCTCTTGGCCTCTCTAATAACTAAATTAGAACCAAGCAAAATTGCGATAAAAAGACATATCGAATAAATATGAATAGAAATAAAACCTAAATTAATCACTGGATCCATATATTTCCGCCTTTCCCTTATCTATAATATCATCGACAATAATATTCATAACCGAAATCAAAACAGACGCGATTAAAGCAAACCAAATTCCATATATTTCAAAATGGCCAGCTAAAATCAAACTTACTATTTTTAAAATAATTAAATTAATGAAAGGATAGAAAAGTCCCATTGTAAGTCCAGTAATTGGAATAGTTAACCACACTAAAAAAGGCTTTATTGTCTTGTTTAAAAGATATACTAAAATTGCCGCCAAAAAACCCCATAATCCATAATTAGTATTGTCTATATATAGTGTATTTTCAAAAACAATCGATGTTCCCATCAAAATTAAAGTATATCCTGTTATTTTTACGATATAATCAAATATTTTATATACAAACAAAGTTGTTTTAACCTTTTTACTAGTCGTTTTTAAAGCCATTGGACAATTCCTTCCTCATATTTAAAAATTAAAAAATATCTAAATAATCATTAATATTATACCATATTCGAAGAAAAATTAAAAAAAACCAAAAAATCTAAAAAAATTTATCATAAAAAAAGGAAATTCGCCTTCCACGTATAATAATTATAGTAGAGGCGGATATCATACTCCTTTTAACAATACATTTTTTCTATCAAAATATCCGTCTCTTTTTTATGGCAAAAAAGACCATTTAGGTCTTATTCACTTTTCATTTCAAATAAAGCATCTCTAAGTTCCATAGCTCTCTCGAAGTCTAAATTCTTCGCTGCTTCCTTCATTTCCCTCTCGATATTTATCATAAGCTCCTCTTTCTCACGCTTACTCATCTTCTCTTCCTTCTTCTCTGGAGTCTTTGTATTATTCGTAACGACATCTCTAATCTCTTTGACAATCGTCTTCGGAGTAATGCCGTGTTCCTTATTATAAGCCTCCTGAATACTTCTTCTACGTTCTGTCTCGCTAATCGCTGCCTTCATCGAATCACTCATAATATCGGCATACATGATAACTCTACCATTCGCATTACGTGCCGCTCTTCCGATAGTTTGAATTAAACTTCTCTCGCTACGTAAAAATCCTTGCTTATCGGCATCCAAAATAGCAATCAAACTAACCTCTGGAATATCGATACCTTCCCTAAGTAAATTTATTCCAACCACAACATCGTATTTTCCAAGCCTTAAATCACGAATAATTCTAAGTCTCTCTAAAGTCTTAATCTCGTTATGTAGATAAGCAACTTTGATATCTAACTTCTTCAAATAAGCCGTAAGTTCTTCAGCCATTCTAATAGTTAACGTTGTAATTAATGTGCGTTCATTCTTCTCAATCTGCTTATTTATTTGACTTACTAGATCATCAATTTGATTTTCCGTTGGTTTAACCTCGATTTTTGGATCGAGAAGTCCAGTCGGTCTAATAATTTGTTCGACAATCGTATGATTACTCTTCTCTATTTCATAATCACCGGGTGTCGCAGAAACATATATCGCATAATCAAGTTTTTTTTCAAACTCATCAAACTTGAGCGGCCTATTGTCAAGCGCACTAGGAAGTCTAAAACCATAATCAACCAAAGATTGCTTTCTCATTCTATCACCGTTGTACATCGCTTTAACTTGTGGAAGTGTAACATGAGACTCATCGACCACAAGTAAAAAGTCCTTGCCGAAGAAATCAATTAAAGTTGTCGGTGTTTCACCAGGACCTCTTAAAGCCAAATGTCTTGAATAATTTTCCACACCTCTACAAAATCCCGTTTCCGAAAGCATCTCTATATCATAATTAGTTCTCTCTTTTAATCTCTGATACTCTAAAAGTTTATTTTCGCTTTGAAATTTATCGAGCTGTTCTTCAAGCTCTTTTTTTATTCTTTCAATAGCTATCTTTAATTTACCCTCACTAGTTACAAAGTGACTAGCTGGAAATAAAGTATAAGTTTTTTTATCCGAAATAATCGTTCCCGTAACTAAATCAAACTCACTAATTCGATCAATTTCATCCCCGAAGAACTCAATCCTAACCCCTTTAGAGTGTTGGCCGATTGGAATAATTTCCAGCACGTCCCCTCTTACTCTAAAAGTACCTCTCTTTAAATCTATATTATTTCTCTCATAAAGCATATCGATTAATTTTTCGATTATCTTATCTCTGTCTACTTCATCGCCAACACTAAAGAACAAAGTCTTATCTGTATAATCTTCAATCTCTCCAATACCATAAATACAAGAAACCGAAGCAACAACTATAACATCCTTTCGAGAAATAAGTGCGGCTGTTGCGGCATGTCGAAGCTCATCTATCTCATCGTTAATAGATGCATCCTTTTCGATATAAGTATCCGTTTTAGCAACATAAGCCTCCGGTTGATAATAATCATAATAAGAAACAAAGTACTCGACGGCGTTTTCCGGAAATAATTCCTTTAATTCCGCATATAACTGTCCAGCTAAAGTTTTATTATGAGCTAAAACTAAAGTAGGCTTCTGAACTCTTTCGATTACATTCGCAATTGTAAAAGTTTTACCAGTACCCGTCGCCCCAAGTAATACTTGATTTTTCTTACCCTTTTCAATTCCTTCTACTAATTTATCTATTGCCTGTGGCTGATCACCACTAGGTTTAAACTTTGAATGAATCTTAAATTTCATAAGCTATTCATCTCCTTAAAATAAACAACCTTTAATATCTAAAGCTAACCCCTTAAAGCATCGGAAACTTTAAACTACTAAGTATTTTATCATTTATAAAAATATAAGACAACCGTTTACCAAAATTAACATATCTAGTCTGTTTCTCATTAATTATGATGTATAATATTTAAAAAAAGTTATATATGAACTATAAAAATTTAATTAATGAATATCTTATAAAAGTTATCGTAATAATCGAGTAGAGAAAATTTTTGTCCCTCTCACACCACCGTACGTACCGTTCGGTATACAGTGGTTCAATTTACAATTCAATATGAACTTTAGTATAATGGTCTAGTGGAAACACTAGTCCATTTGCTTTTAATCTTTTATTAGATATTACAATGTGTATAGTCGGGTTCATTGAGTTATTCCAATAACTCTTTCGACTTCCATTAAGCTCTTTGACTTTTATCTTAGAAACTCCAAGTCTTATTAATCTTGTATATCGACCCTTACATGTTTTCCGTTGTTTCCAAAGTAAACATCTTATTCTTCTATTTAAATGACTTGTTATTTCTTTCATTTTGCCTTTCATATCCGCAATTCTGAAGTAGTTTATCCAACCTCTTATTACATAGTTAAGTCGTTGTATTCTTATAGCTAATGAAATACTATAACTTCTCTTTGTAATTTGTTTTAATTTTCTTTTGAACTTTTGGATTGATTTTATATGAGGCTTCGGTCTCCAGTTATCTTGTCCTGGTTTTATATAAAAACCAAATCCAAAATACTTAATATCTTTTGGTCTTGCAACTTTACTTTTTGTCGCATTGACTTTAAGACCCAGTTTCTTTTCAATATACCTAATTATACTGTCCATTACTCGGTTAGCTGCTTTTTCACTTCTAACCATAATTAAGCAATCGTCGGCATATCTGACAAATCTTAATCCTCTTCTTTCTAATTCTTTATCAAGTTCATTAAGCATTATGTTGGATAATAATGGTGATAGGTTGTCTCCTTGCGGGGTTCCTTTCTTAGTTTCTTGTACTACACCATTTTCCATTACTCCCGCTACTAAGTATTTCCTAATTAATAATACTAAATCGCCATCTTTTACAGTTTTTAGTATTAGGCTAATTATTTTATCATGACAAACGTTATCAAAGAATTTGTCTAGGTCTATATCTACTATCCAGTCATATCCATCATTAAAGTATTCTAAGGCTTTTATAATTGCCATTTCACACAAACGTTTTGGCCTAAAGCCATATGATGTTTCTGAAAATTGTTTTTCATATATTGGAGTTAATACTTGGACTATTGCTTGTTGAATAACTCTATCTATTACAGTTGGCATCCCAAGTCCTCTTTTATCTCCATTATCTTTTGGTATATAGACTTTTCTTACTGGACTAGGTTTATATTTCCTAGTTTTTATTCTCTCTTTAATTTCTTCAAAATGTTTATCAAGGTAGTCTCTAAACTCATAGACAGTTACTCCGTCTACTCCTTTGGCTCCTTTGTTTTGATAAACTTTTTTATATGCTTCTATGTTGTTTTTACTTAGTACTTCATCCAATAAACTCATATCTGTTCTTTCCTTTCTAATTTCACTTTTAAGCTATTCATTCTTTTAGAAGTTTCTTCCAGATATACGTTCTGTACTTTCTTCCTTATTTATTCTGATATTAGCCTATATAATTTTAGCGTACTTAAACACTTGTAAATTGTTCAGTCCTTCAGTACTTTCGTTCCTACTATGACCTCGGCTGACTTCTCATGATAAACCTTTTTCGACCGACATTAACAATTGGTATATGAAACCGCTTGTACTTATCCGTTCATGAGACCTCCCGGGGTAAGACATATAACTTTCCTCGTTTACTCATTTGATTTACTCTATAAAGTTACGTGTATCTTTTTGGACTTTAGTTTGTTTAGTAACTTTATCCCTTTATATAGACTTTGTATCAAATTTCTGTCCGTTGAGGCACGATTTTGTTTCGCGCTTCCTTTAGCCCCAACATCACTGTTGATGCGTTGCGTTTCCCTAATACTTCGCAGATACCGACGTGTATAGTGGACTTTCACCACCTAGCTATATAACGTGCCTAACACACAAAAAAACTAATACTTTTATTTGTACAAAGTATTAGTTTTTTTTTGACTATCGCCTAATAATTCATTTAAAATATCTTCATAATCTTTGTCAGTATTTAAAACACCACTTAAAATTCTTAAATAACTTTCATAACGATCTGCATTTATTAACCCACTAGCTACAGCTTGTTTTACTATACATGATTCATAAGGTTCTGTGTAATGCAAGCAATCATTATATTTACATTTACCTTTCCAATCATCAAATTCAGGAAAATAGTCTTGAATTTCTAAAGGACTAAAAGACGATACATCTAGACTTCTTATACCAGGAGTATCTATTATTGATGAATTTTCATCCCATATATAATATTTAGAAGTTGTAGTTGTATGTCTACCTCTTTTACTCTTTTCACTTACATGACTAGTTTTTATCTGATTACTATTCATTATAGCATTAATTAATGATGATTTGCCAACTCCACTATTACCTACAAAAATAGCCTGTTTACCTCTTAAATAGCTCTCTAATTTTTCAATACCGACATGAGCATAAGTAGATGTCTCTACTACAGGAATATTTAAATTTCTATAAACATCTAAAATTTTTTCTTCAGCATCAGTTTTTAAATCACTTTTATTTAAACATATGACTGTAGGTATATCATTATTTTGTAAAATCATTAAATATCTATCAATAAATTTAGGATGAAGAGGTGGTTCTTTAGCAGCAACTACAATAACAGCTGTGTCAACATTTGCAGCAAAATTTTTTATCGTTCCTATATCATCCAATCTTGTTCTGTCCTTTTTTACTCTCGATAATAAAGAGGTCCTTTTAATTAAATGTTGAATAACGAAGTTTTTTTCATTTTGTTCAACAACAACCTTATCACCAGGAAATATCGCTTGATTACAAACCAAATTAATATCTTTTCTAAGTTTAGCCAAAACAACATTGTTGTTATAAAGAACAAAAGCATCGTCATATCTAACTTCAATAACTACACCATAATCATCAGATGAATTTACAACAAAACTATCAGAAAATTCATTTTTTTTACCAAAAGCTTTTTCCTTCGCTCTACGTTTTTTTTCTAAACTCTTTTTCGTTTTAAAACTTTCATATGCATTGTAATGTGGCATATTTCCATCTCCCATCATTAATTAGAAACAATCTTTTCAAATATTGTTTCATATATACTATCAACCTATTTATTGATATTGTACCAAAATAATCAAATAAAATCTAGTTGCCAAAATCATTCTTTTTATTTTTACTTTCTTTCCATAGTAAAGTATTAATATCAGAAGGAATATCAATCCCCTCATCCAAGTCGTAATATTTTACTGTCTTACCATCTTGTGCAAAAGTAATACAATTTCCATTCCAATCAATTATATTCTCTCTTCTAACTTTGCCTATCGTCGTATCCATTGTAAATCTAGTTGAATTAATCCATGAAGGTGTATTCCAGTTTATTTCATCCATAATCTTAATTATTCTTTTAAAACTAAGTCTAAATGATGCACTATATGAAATAGGATCAGGAATAAAAATAGATAACGGTCTTATATGCAATTCATCCATTTTTAATAATAATTCTTTTAATACTAAATAATTATCGTTTTTTGAGTTATTGCTAAATAATTTAAATTATCTTCTAAGTTTAATAATTTGTAAAAAACTTTTCTTTCTCTCATCCTTTATTAAAATATAAAAACTAAACAAAAATACAACTGTATAACCCCAAACTAAAAACCATCCATCGTAATAAGCATAATATACTGCGTAAAACATTCCCTTAATCAAAGATGAAAACTTTAAATATTTTGTATGTGGAACCCACAAACAATAAATTCCTATAATAGAAGCCATCGTTGGAAGTAAGGATATTGTTCCATCATAAGTAATTATAAAATTTAAAAAAACAACAAATTCAAAAAATAAAAATAATGAAAAATAAGCTTTTTTACTAAAAATTTCACGGCAAGAAAACAAATAAGTTCTTATAAAATTAATAATACCTAAAAAAGTTCCTGTAAGCGCCCCTACAGTAATACAATAAAGTGACTCACAAATACAACTTATCGAATAAACATGAAGTGATTTAGTTCTATCTTTTATGAGTAAACTTAGACAAATCGCAATAAAAGTTAATATACTAAATATCATATCTCTCACCTAATAAAACCAGTATATCACGTATAAACTTATTTAAAAACATAACATTCCTTATTTTTACACATATTAACAATCATATACTAGGTTTTCTAAAAAAATACCAAAAAAATTGCTATAATGAAATTAGGAAGTATGATATATGAAAAAAAAGAAGAAAAAAATTAGAAAATATATTCGCTTATTTATCGTTTTTGTAGTTGTTTTAATTTTCGTTTTTGCCGTGTTTGTCACCCTCAAAAACACAGTTCTAAAGCCATCATTTTTAAAAAATGTTAGCTATGATAACTACGTATCCATAAAATATTACGACATCTACGGTACACATCTTAATTTTAAAGGAGAATTTGAAAATAAAGATAATCTAAGTAATCTAAAGTTAATCTTAAAAGATAACGATAAAGAAATAACTATTCCCTGGGAAATCAAAGAAAATAATAATAAAATTGAATTTACGACAAGTGATTATATAAATGAAGGTATCAACCTCGAAAGCTTAACCAAAGGAACATATTATCTTTTAGTAAAAGGTCAAGCCGAGGATGAAGATATATATTATCCTCTCGAAAATAATACCGAATATGATAATTTAGAATATTATACCTTAACTAAAAATGGAAAAAACAATAAGATCGATATAACTTGGGACAACTATGAAGGAAATGAAATTCTAAAATTTCAAATAAAAAATACCTCCCTGCCAAATGATGTTTACGATATAACTATCGATCCGGGACACGATGCCAATGATACTGGTAAATTAGCTTGTTCAAATGGTAGTCCAGTTACAAACAGTGGTCTTTGCAAAACAGGAACACTATATAAAGAATCTGATGTCAACTTAGCTTTAGCCAAAGAAATAAAAAATCAATTAGAAAACCAAGGATATAAAGTAAAATTAACTAGAGAAAATGAAAAGGATACCCTACCTACTTATGGTCACATGGGAAGTGCGACTACGGCCAATGATACTAAATCGAAATTTAATCTTGCCATTCACCACAATTCATCGGGAATCTCTGGTGGATCAAGTTATTTAAAAGGTCTTGAACTTTATATTGCAAATGACTCCTCACTTGACCTAGCCAAGTTATTTGTAAAAAATATAACCGAATATGCAAATACGCAAACCTCACCTAAAACTCAAGATAAAATCAAAGATGGTATATATCAAAGATTCTTTACTGAAGAGGAAATAAATGAAGAAGAAAACCCACCAGCAAATAAATCAACCAATACTATCTACTACTACGCCATCAGAGAAGTCGGTGGCATTGCCACCCATGCCTATAATGATGGTCGTTACGATAACTTAGATAAAAATCCATATTACAATTCCAACAATACAGCTGAAAGCTACCTATTTGAAATGGGATATCTAGACGACGTTCAAGACTTAAAAAATATAAATAATAATAAAGAAGGATATGCCAAAGGAATCGTAACCGCTCTATCAGAATATCTCGAAAATTAAAACAAGGAAAAATCCTTGTTTTTACTTTATAAAACTAGCTCCTAATATCTTTATATTATTAGAAATCAAATTATCATCTAAATTCTCATCCTTAAATAAATCAGTTGAAACATATTTTTTATTATCGTCGGCAAATACTGTAGCCACCGGCATCATTATCTCACTACCCAGTAAAGCGCTTCCGATAAAATTAGCTCCCGAAGAAATTCCAACACCTATTCCTAATTTCCGGGAAATAATTCTTGCCATCTGCATCGCATCTTCGTCGTTTATTAAAAATATTTTATCGATTAAATTTTTATCGACGAGTTTTGGAATAAAATCATCACCAATGCCTTCTATTTTATGTGCGCCCTTAATTTTTCCACCAGAAATTAAAGGCATATTCTCTGGCTCAATTGCGCAAGTTATCATATCTGGATATCTTTCTTTTAATCTTTTACTAGTTCCAAGTAAAGTTCCGCCAGTTCCCACACCGGAAACAAAACCACCTATTTTCTCTGGAAGTTGCCGAAGAATCTCGGCTCCAGTCGTCTCATAATGAGCCAAAATATTATTTTCATTGCTGAACTGATCAGGATAAAAAGCCTTGTGCTTTAAAGCATACTTTTTAGCTTCTTCCAAGCACTTACTAAAACCACCATCTTCTCTACTGATTAATGTAAGCTCTGCCCCATATCCTTCCATCATCCGTCTTCTCTCTACTGAAGCCCAATCCGGCATAAAGATATGAACCTTATGATTATAAAATGCTCCAAGTGCGGCCAAAGAAATTCCCGTATTACCACTTGTTGCCTCGACTATTTCCGCTCCTTCTTTTAAATTGCCATTTTTAAGCATATAATAAGCAACTCTATCTTTAATACTACCAGTTAAATTAAACATCTCGAGTTTAACATAAGTAGTTAATTTTTTTCCTAAATATTCAAAATCTATTTTTACCATTGGTGTATTTCCAATTACTTTATCTAACATATATACCCTCTTCTCTCTACATATTTTATTTAAAATAATATACTGTAATTAATTTAATAACCCAAAGTTTATAAAAATATAAACTTTTTAAGTATGAAAACGTAACATTTTTAAAAAATAATCATTTTATTTTAAAGTGTAAATGATTTGTCAATTTTACAAAATATTTTTTTAAACTATTTATTTTTCTAAAAAAAGTTATCTTCGTCTTACCTTTATCGTATCATTTTCACTAATTTTACCAATTAATAAAGACGAATTATCATCGTGATATTTAAAATTTTCCACTACTTTCTCCTCGTCATAATTCGCGTAACAGTACTTGCAAAAATGTTTGCACGAATTATAAACGCCGATATCAACCATCTCTACACATCCACATTTTCTAGCTTGCCACTTTCTAAATTTCTTTCCTGTTAGCCTGTAAGCTGCCTCTTTAGAAACACAAACATCGTCTATAAACCCATACTCCGTTAAGTTATCTTCTTCGTAGCACGTTTGAATTGTCATTCCATTTTCTTTAACTATTTTGCTAAAGTTTATGGCAATCTCTTTAACATCATCTTCGCTTATCTTTTTAAGCTTTAAAAACTTCATGTTCTTCTGAACATTTTTATAATCATCGACAAACGAAATAATAATATGTGAAACATAACCATTTAAAATTTCACACAGATGTTTAAACGCTTTAATATGATAATTTACCGTATATCTATCGTTTATTAAAATCGGATCGTATCTCACATATAAATTATCTATTCCGACAATACTTGATAAATCTTTTATTGACTCTATAACCTTACCCTTAGAAATAACATTAGGTTCCACATCGTTTTTATAAGGAGTTAAAGTCACTTGAAATATAATCGGTTTATCGATTTCTTTTAAATACTTTAAAATAGGAATTGGATTTTTCGTACAAAAGACGATTAAATCAACGTCGTCAAAATAAATTCTACTTACGAGTTTTGGATAAAATGGATTTCGCACATCCACATATCCTTCCCTATATCTATTCATAAACCACTTACTATAAAAAGCTACTATATCAGTTCGTCCGCTTACATTTAAAATCACCAAAACCAACTCCTAATATCATATAAATCTAATTATAGCACATTTCCTTCATAAAAAAAGACAAATTACCGGAGTAAAATAATTTATCTTTTTCAAATTACCTAATAAATTATTATCTACTTTAATTTATTATATTCTTCTTCGCTAACTGGCTCTAACCATTCATTAGAAGTATTCTCACCAGGAAGTTCGATAGCTAAATGACTAAACCATCCGTCCTTCCCAGCTCCGTGCCAATGTTTAACATTAGCTGGAACGACCACAACATCACCAGGCATTAATTTTTGAGCTTCTTCGCCTTCTCTTTGATACCAGCCCTGACCATCTACAGCAATTAAAATCTGTCCGCCACCTTTCGTTGCTTTATGAATATGCCAGTTATTTCTACACCCAGGTTCAAAAGTCACATTTGCAATAAATAGTGAATCATCTGTCTTAGTTAATGGTTTTAAATAACTTTGACCGACAAAATATTTCGCATAAGCATCATTAGGCGCACCTAAACCGAACATTCCGCCACCTTTTACTTCTTCCTCACCTGTATAAACTTCTTTCATTACTCTAAAAGCTGCCCAAGCATTTGGCCATCCAGCATAAAATGCCGCATGAGTGATAATCTCAGCCATTTCTGATTTAGTAATTCCATTCTTCTTCGCATTTTCCATATGACTCTTAAAAGAACTATCGAATAAACCTTTACTCATCAAACAAATAACTGTTACTAAACTTCTATCTCTAAGTGAAAGCTTATCCTCTCTAGACCATACCTCACCAAATAAAACATCATCGTTAAGTTCGGCAAATTTAGGTGCGACATCACCTAAAATATTTCTTCCTGCAGTTTGTTTAACCATATATTAATCATCTAATCCTTTCAACCAATTTTCAAATTTATCATCTTCAGTTAATTCATTTCCATCAAACTTCAAACTAACTGGATTTTTAATCCTTGCACCGCTTTTCTTTTCAATATCTTCTATCGCATGACCAAGCCAGCCACCGTTAGTTGCAACCGGTATAATAACTTTATCCTTTAAATCATAATCGTGTAAAAAAGTATTAACCGGACTTGCCACCGTATACCACCAAACAGGCATGCGCAAAATTATCTCGTCGTATTTAGAAATATCTAATTTTTGAATCTCCGGCTGATAATCATTCTTCGTATCTGTTGTTGCCCTATCGACAACCTCGTCGTAATTATCACTATAAGGTATAACTGGTTTTATTTCCAAAACATCGTAATCGTAATTATCCTTTATCCTAGAAACAATTCCTCTTGTATTACCTGAATAAGAATAATAAACTATTGTCCTCATTTACCAATCTTCCCCTCATATAAATTTATCTTATAATTAAGGTAATTCAAAGTTTCTTTTTTCTCTTCTATTTCTGAAGTTAAAACTTCCCTTTGCTTTTTTAAAATATCGAGTCTCTCAGGAAGAGTTTCATCTCCCTTTTTACCATACTCGGTAAATTTTAAAATATCCTTTAACGAAAGACCTGCATTCTTCATGCATAAAACAAACTTTAATTCGTTTATATTTTCATCACTATACTCTCTTCTTCCAGACACCTTAGAAACAGGACTTATAAGCCCAACCTTTTCGTAATATCTTAAAGTATCAAGTGATAAATCAAACTTGCGAGCGACTTCTCCTATTGTCATAACTGCCTCCTACACTTAAATTATATAACCTAGACTTCACTCTAAGTCAAGAAAAAAATTACTTATTTATAATATTTTAAATTAAGTAATTTAATAGCGCACACGAGATAAATAATTGAAATCAAAAATCCTCCAATGACATCACTCGCAAAATGAACTCCTAAATAAATTCTACTAAAGCCAATTGCCAAAATCAAAAGACCAATAAGAATCATTAAAACATTTCTTACTCTTTTGTCTTCAACCTTTTTATAAATAAAATAAATAATTAACCCATAGTAAGCCATACTCACCATTGAATGACCAGAAGGAAAACTATAACCTGACTCGATAATCAAAAAATCTTCAAGAGGTCTATCTCTTTGAATAATCCCTTTAAATATAATATTTAGTAAAATCGAAACAAGTAAATTTATTATAATTATTAATCCCATTTTTTTATCTTTGCAAATAAGTAAAATAACTAAACTCAGTAATATAAGTATAATCGGATTGCAAAAATTAGTAATAAAAAGCATTATAAAAGTTAAAACATCACTTCGTAAATTGTTGACGACCAAATCGTGCATAAAAACATCGATACTTATAATTTCGTTATTATATAAACTTCCAATAATACTAAACAAAATAAAAACAGCAATAAACAAAGCAAACCAAATCCATATATTTTTTATTCGGTCCATATCATTCACCTATTTTTAAATATATCACAAAAAACTAAAACTATAAACAAAAAAATAAATGCTTGACATAAATCAAGCATCTATCTGTTTGGATCGACCAAAATTTTAATAGCTGAATCACTGCCACTAGTTAATCTCTCATAAGCTCCTTGAACCTCATCCAAAGAAACTGTATCTGATAAAAACTTCAAAACTGAAATTCTCTTGTGACTCATTAAATCTATAACCATTTCAAATTCTCTCTTCGTATAAGCAATCGAACCCTTAACCGTAAGCTCCTTTGTTACGGCCAAAACCGAATAAAAATTAATCGGACCTGTTGCCACACCAGCTAAAACTACTAATCCTCCAGGCTTACAAGCCGTAACCGCACTATTTACAGCTGCAGAATTACCAGAAGCATCGATAACAACCTCAAAACCGCCGTTACTCTTTTCCATTAAAGTATTAATTACATTTTCATCTTTAGCATCAAACCATTCATCAGCAACCTCGAGTTCAACTGATCTTTTACCTCTAGCCTCGTTCACTTCCATTAATGCCACATAACTAGCACCTTGTAATTTGGCAAATAAACCAGACATTAAACCGATAATTCCACCACCGATAATTAAAACCTTATCGCCAGCTTCAATATTACCTAAATGAACCGCATGAAGACCAACAGCAGCCGGTTCAACCATTGCCACCTCTTCATCAGAAATATTATCTGGAACTTTCACTACCATATCAGGTCTAATTGCAATCCTTCTAGTAAGTCCACCTGGATTATCCAAAGATAGACCTAAAGCGTGAGTCCATGTCTCCGGACAATACTGAATATTACCACTTAAACAAGCATCACATTTTAAACAAGGTGAAACTGGTAAAGCTGATATTCTATCACCTACCTTTAAATCACTTCTGCATCCAGGATCGACAACTCTCGCGCATATCTCATGACCCATAACTAAACCTACAGGACTACCGGCATCCCAGTTGTGAATATCTGAACCACAAATTCCACATAAAATAACATCGGCAATAACCTTATTACCATCACTTTGTGCCTCATTAATATCAACTGTTTCGATTAATTTTTTTCCTTTAATAGTTGCAGCTTTCATATATCTATCCTCCTTACCTAAATTATAACACACAAACAAAAAAGAACAGATATTAAACCATAATAAACACTGTCCTTTACACTAAAATATACTAATTAAAGTTTTTTAACCTTTATTTTTTTATCATATTGTTTTAATTTTTCATCAAGTGGCGTCTCTGTTTTATAATCTTTGTCCATACTATATATAAAGAAATCTATTTTTGAAATAATATAAAATAAATAATCATAATAACTACTGCCCTTAAAACCTTGAACGTAATATTTATTTTCTTGCCAATTAGGTAAATAAGTATTAAGTATATCTATAACGTGATAAGCCATCTCTTTTTTATTTATAATTTTATTATTATTAAATATCGAAGCAATCCTCTGTAAGATAAGTCTAATCATAATCGAATCTAGTTCCTCACTATATTCTTCATACAAACCGGCATTTTTAAATTTTTCATACATCGATTTTCCAGCTGAAAGCAAACCTTTTAACCCATCACTTTTCAAAATATTCATTCCAATTGCCGATGTACTACCGTTTTCAAAACCACGCATTCTATATTCATAAATCGAATCATTTGTGTGATACATTTCCCCATTTTTAGCTAAAACATAATATACAAATTCCATATCTTCATATACTTTTTGATTACTCTCTTGATTAAGCAATTCTAAATTATCCGCATGATAAATTTTATCAAGTAACGAGCACGTACAGTTAGCTAAATAAATCTTGTCTTCGCTAAACGATATAACATCTTTATTCCATTTTCTATCAGTTAATGGGATATTACTATTTGGAAAATAAGCGGTAAATCTTCCATTTCCAATTTTAAAGTCATTATCATCCATGACCCTGCACAATTTCAAATAATTATTTAATCTAACCCTATCATCACTATCGGCAAATCCAAAATACTTAGTCCTAACATGACTCATTCCAATCTGTCTAGCCTTGCTTGCACCTTTATGATCAGACTTGCACACCAAAACGTTTTTTTGCTTTTCTGAAATTTCCTCTAAAACATCTAAAGAATTATCACTTGATCCATCGTCAACCGCAATTACCTGTATTAAATCATCATTTAAACTCCCTATACTTCTCTCTAAATATCTTTCTGTATTATATACAGGCATAATGACTGAAATAAGCTTGTTCATAACAAAAGCCTCCTTTTGATGCTAAATATTATATATTTTTACAATTTAAAGTCAAATTAAAAAAAACGGTATTATAAAATACCGCATTATTTAACTTTAAAAATAGTTCTAAATATTTTTCTCACAATTGGTCCGGCAAAAAATATCTGATAGAAAAATGCCATAGAAAAATTCATGATAACTGTTTTAAGCCATAAAACTAAAAATACATCCCATGAAAAATCTGAAAATAAAAATGTTGCAATTAAACTCATAAGTGGACACATAAAACATACAGTTAAAGCAGAAATCATTAATGTAATAAATATAGGTTGAGTTTTCTTTACGTCTAAGGTTTTAAAAGTAAAATACTTTGTTAATTTTCCAATTAAGAAAAACTCAGCAATAAATGCGATCACCATCATAATCGGAATTTCTTTATATCCCATGATAAATAATTTCATACTCATCTCACCAGTATTTAAATATACATTATAAGTAACCATCGCATAAACCATAAATAAAACCATTATTAAAGTAAAAAAAACATCTTGAAATTTTGTTTGTGGCATAATTTAACCTCCTTCTCACACACAAAAACAACATAAATATAAATGTTGTTTTTCTATTCAAATTTAGACAACTTTCAAAGTATACCACAAATAAATTTTTTTCGTAATACTAAAATTTTAAAAAAAATTAATTTTTTTCATAAGCTCTTTGAACAGTAATACTACTATCTACAAGTGAAGCAAATAACTTAAAATCATCTTCAGTACCAACTACCATTCCATAGTGATAAGGAACCACTACTTTAGGCTTCATTTTATTGACAAACTCTGCTGCCTCTCTCGCATCCATCGTATAAGTCCCACCTATTGGAACCATTGCTACCTCACAAATAATATCTTCATTTTCTAAAAGTGCATCTGTATCACCCGCAATATAATAAATAATTCCGGCAATCTCCATCACATATCCTACCCAATTATATTCTTTTAAATGATATGGCTTATCTATATTATAGGCAGGTACACATTTAAAATTCATATCGTCCAAATCATATGTCTCATTAGGCATAACCGTCATAATCTTATCTTCACTAAAACCCATCTCTAAAGCATCTTCATAAATATCTTTTGGACCGATTATTTTTGTATAATCGTTTTTTAAATTTAAAATTGTTTCCTTATCAAAATGATCATAATGAGGATGCGTGATAAAAATATAATCAGCATCATGCCTTTCATCTAACTTTATCGGATCAAAATAAATAACTTTATCTACATCAAATCTAATACTACTTTGAATATTAATATCAAACACTAACTACCACCTCTTCTAAAAATATTTTATCACAAAAAAAGTTTTTTTAACTAAAAAATATGGTATACTTATAATAAGGAGGCTGTCTATGAAAAGTAGAATTAAAAATTTTAATGATTTGTTAGATACCCTGCTGGGTAGTCTACCATTTACAATCATCCCTGTAATACTCTATTTTCTAATTTTAGGAGGGATATTAAGTTATCAAAATTTAGTCGATAGTGCGTTTTTCACGACGTTCAGTCTATTTTGCTTAATCTTAATTCCAAATAACTTTCTTATCGAAAGTTTAAGTACCGACAAAAAAACTAAAACAATTTCATTATTCATATCTGTTGTTTTAGCTTTGACAATCGGTATCATGAGTAACTTTGGAAACGAAATTTTCCTAAGTAAACTTACTCACATCAGTATTGGATATGCACTTACGTTATTCTTCATTAGTGTTTATCTAAACTATCAAAAAGATGAAAGTGAATTTGGTAATTATATCTTAAAAACTCTTTCATCATATCTAAAAATTACCATTAATTATGTTGCCCTCGCATTTGGCGGATTATTTATAACTCTTGCCTTTAATTACTTACTACTGAGTGACATTAATTATTATAGTGTCTTAAGCTTACAAATAATTATCTTCGGTTGTTATTACTTGCCAAGTCTAATATATAGACTATACAAACCGGAAAAAGAAGCTGAAGCATTCTTTAAAAACTTAATTAGTTATATTTTAATTCCTTTAGTCACAATCGCCTTCGTAATAATTTATCTTTATATCATAAAATTAATTATTACCTTCACATTGCCAGCTAATCAAGTATTCTATATAGTATCATTCTTGTTCTTAATTGCAATGCCTATCTGGACAATGAGTAAAAAGATGAAGTTAAATAAAACAGAAACCAAACTTACTAAACTATTCCCTGTTCTATTTATCCCATTAATCTTTATTCAAATATATTGCTTAAGTATCAGAATTGTCTCATACGGACTAACCACAACTCGTTACTTATGTGCTGTATTTGTTATTATTGAAGTTATTTATTACTTAATATACTTCACAAAGCCTAAAAAATGTGGTCAAATAATCTTATATATGGCTGGAATTTCATTCATTGCTTACAGTATTCCATATATCAATATGTATGACCTATCTAATCAAAGTCAATACAATAGATTAAAAGAATACTCAGAAATAGAAAATCCAACCGATAAAGAACTTAAACAATTAACTAGTTCATATTATTACTTATACTATAATAATGAAGGTGCGACATATCTCGATAAACTTAATATAAGTAAAAGTTATATCGATAGTATATCTAAAGATTATTACAATCATTACTACTACGCCGATAATTTAAACCCATCATTTGAAGTTGAAGGTTATAAAAATGGAACAATAGTAAATGGTTACATCGAAAACGGTAACCTAACTATAAGACAAAATTATGATACAATCTTAACAACTACAAGCAATGAATTTGAAAATTATCTAAATAATCGTGAAAATTTAGACAATTACTTAGAAGATAATTTTGAAGTTAAATTAGATGATGATACAAAATTGATTATTACAGAAATTAGCTTTGATTATAATGAAGATTCAGTAAATGCTGATTATTATAACTTCCAAGGAATATTATTAACTAAATAAAGCATCGGAAAAACTCCGATGTTTTTTCATCAAAAAAATTACTACAAATTGTAGTAATTTTATTCTTTATCAATAGTAAAACTAACCTGATATTTATTGCCCAAATCGAGCTCATCTAAATTAACCTTATAACCGTATTTGCCAATTTCATTCGCACAATCTCTAATCAATCTGACAACCTGAGCAAAATGAGCATTGTTTTGTGGCGCTGGAGCAACCTTTACTGGCTCAGCCATTGAACTGGCCATTGTTGAAGCATCACTAACCGGTCTTTCTTGATAAATCGTTGTATCAGGAATGTTATTTACGTTATCGTATGTAGGCATCGCGCTATTTTCGGTTCCCATATTAACTGGAGTAGCCTGAACCTCGTTAACTGGTGACTGATTAGCCGGCATCGGATTAACTTGAGCTGGCTCATTAACTGGTGACATTACTTGTTCACTATAATTTGGTGAAGTAACATAACCTTGATTCATTTGTGGTTCCATAACTGAACTTTCAGAAGTGACGTTAGAACTCGTATTAAAAGTCTCATTAGAAGACACATTGGAATTTCCAAATGAATTCATATTAACGCTAGCTGGCGTTGGCGCTACACTTTGAGGTTGAACCATTTGATTTTGTATAGAAGGTTCACTTTGAACTGGAGTTTGACCCAAATTAACAGGTGTTGCTTGAACCTCATTAATTGGTGCCGAATTAACCGGTGGTACTTGGTCCATTGAAGGTGAAGCAGCTATAGGCTCGTTATTAGGAACCTGAGTATTGAACTTCTTAAGTGCATCAGCCACAGCCATTCCAATTCCACTCGAACTTTGTGAAGAATTTACCGGAGTTGGTCCTTGAGATTGTACCGGTTCAACCGGACTTCCAGTCTGCATAGTTGGAGTAGAAACCTGGCTTCCATTCTGCATTGATTCTGCAGGAGTTGAAACAGCTGGCGTTGGCGTAGGTACAGCTATACTGGGCTCCTGATGAAACATACTATCAAAAGTAACGCCGCCACTAACTGGTGTTGGTGTCGGTTTAACTGGTTCTGGATCTTTAATTTGCGAAAAATTGACAAATTTTCCATCCTCACGAACTGGTTCTTGTTTTGGTTCCTCTGAAGTAATAATCGGTGAAACTGGCGTATTCGCATCCTGCTTCATTAAACCAGACAAATCTTTCTTTTCGCTTGCTGGCGCATTAATATCCTGTGCCTCTCTCATAATTTTATCTATATCCATCATATTACTGCCCCTTTCTTCATCACCAAACAAACTTTCAATATTATTATCGTCAGTTTGAACTTGTTTATTCACTTGTTTATTTTTTTCTTCTTTTAATTTAGCAATCTCATTATCAGTCATCTTAACCGTAAGTCTTTCATTGATAATTCTATGAAGCATCTTAACCTGATCAGCTTTGTCACTAAGCCTAAGTAAAGAACGTGCATGCCTCTCAGAAATTTTATTTTCTAAAAGTGCCTCTTGAACCTCATCATCTAAATTTAAAAGTCTTACCTTGTTCGCAATAGTTGACTGAGCTTTACCTAATTTTTTGGCAAGCTCATCCTGAGTAATATAACCCATGTCTAAAATCCGTTTATAAGAAACAGCTTCTTCAATTGGACTAAGTTGTTGCCTTTGAATATTTTCAAGCAAAGCAATCTCTTCACTATCGCGATCTGATAAATTGACAATAACCGCAGGGATAGTCGTTCTACCAGCCATCATACTAGCTTTATAACGTCTTTCGCCGGCAATAATTTCGTACTTTCCATTAACCGGTCTAACCACAATAGGCTGAATAACGCCATATTTTCTTATCGAATCAGAAAGTTCTGAAAGCTTCTCTTCGTCGAATTTAAGCCTTGGCTGAAATCTATTTGGAAAAATATCATCGATATTAATTACTGCTAGTTTTCCAGATTCGTACACAAACTACCCCTCCCTTCCTTATTCTTCTAATATCATAATACTATGTTTTAAAAAATAATTCAATAAAAAATAATTTATTTGATTTTTTTCTAGTAAACAAATTTACATTTTAATAAGTAATAATATTACCAAAAAAAGCCTATAATGGCTTTTTCTTCATATCGGCATATCTTCGAGGATATTTTAAACTAATATCTCCAATTCTTTGAACCAAAACTAAATTTCTAAAACCTGCACCCTTTGGCAGTTCAAAACTATCTACCTTTAAAACCTTAGAACTTAAAACATTTAAACAATTAGGACTAACTTCTGTATCATCGTGACCCTTCATGGCCACAAAATATTTGTTCTTTTTAACAATAGGCATACTATACTCTAGTAAAGTTGACGTCTTAGCTACCGCTCTGGCAGTCACTAAATCAAACTTTTCTCTGTTATCCTTCGCATACTCTTCAGCTCTCGCATGCACCAAAGTAATACCCTCTAAACCTAAACATTCAGAAACAACATTTAAAAAATTTATTCTCTTGTTTAAAGCATCTACTAAAGTGAGTTTGACATTCGGATAAAAAATCTTAATCACAACCCCCGGGAATCCTGCCCCAGTTCCAATATCACACATACTTTCAATATCATTAAAATCAATAACCCGCACTAAAGTTAAACTATCGTAAAAATGTTTCAAAAAAACTTCTTGCTTGTCGGTAATCGCCGTTAAATTAATCTTCTCATTATACTCGATAAGTAATTCATAATACCTCTCGAGTAAATCAATCACACTATCTGTAACCTTTATTCCAAGTTTTTCCACTTCACTCTTAAATTCATCTATATTCATTATTTACCTCGCTTTAAATACATTGTTAAAATTGAAATATCTGCCGGATTAACCCCGCTTATTCGCATAGCTTGACCAATTGTCTCTGGCTCAACCTCTTTTAATTTTTGTTTAGCCTCACTAGCTAAATTATGCATAGAATCATAATCGACATTCTTAGGAATTTTTTTATCCTCATACCTCTTCATCCTTGCGGCCTCTTCTAATTCCTTGTTGATATAACCTTCATATTTAGCCTTTACCATAACTTGATATAAAACATCCTCTTCGTATTCATTATTTAAATATCTAAGTAAATCGTTAACCTTAATCTCCGGTCTTTTAAGCAAATCGTATAAAGAAACTCCATCCTTAAGTAAAGTCGTTCCGAGAGATTCTAAATAATCGTTATCTTTTGGTGTTAAACGAATCTCTTTAAATTCAGAAATTGCCTTCTCGATATTGTCTTTCTTTTTCAAAAAAATATCGTATTTTTCTCTTGAAACAAGACCAACCTTATAACCATAATCACGAAGTCTTAAATCCGCATTATCCGTTCTTAAAAGTAACCTATATTCAGCTCTTGAAGTTAAAAGCCTATAAGGATCCCTTATTCCTTTAGTAATTAAATCATCGATTAAAACTCCAATATAAGCTTCGTCTCTCTTTAATATAAGTGGATCCTTTCCTTCTAACTTTAACCCTGCATTAATTCCGGCCATTAAACCTTGACAAGCAGCCTCTTCATAACCACTAGTCCCATTAATCTGACCAGCTGTAAATAAATTTTCAATAAGCTTAGTCTCCAAAGAAAACTTAAGTTGCGTCGGATAAATCGCATCATATTCGATTGCGTAAGCATACTTTAAAATTTCGGCATTCTCAAGTCCTGGAAGTGAATAAACCATTTTCTCTTGAATATCGTGAGGCATACTAGTAGAAAAACCTTGTAAATAAATATCGTCATAATATAAACTCTCAGGTTCTAAAAATAACTGATGTCTCTCCTTATCTCTAAATCTTACAACCTTGTCCTCGATTGACGGACAATATCTTGGACCAATACCCTTTATATCAGGAATACCTCCATACATACTAGATTTATTCAAATTATCCAAAATAATCTTATGAGTCTCTTCCGTTGTATAAGTTAAATAACACGGAACTTGCTTATCCACGTCGTAATAAACCTTATTATCAAAACTGAAAGTATGATAAACACTATCTCCATTTTCAAGTTTAGTCTTCGAAAAATCAATACTATCTCTTTTAATTCGAGGTGGCGTTCCAGTCTTTAATCTCTTCAACTTGAAACCTTTTTTTGCCAAATTATCACTCAAGTAATTAGAAGGCTTCTCTCCATGAGGACCTTCTCTTCGTCTTGTATCACCGACTAAAATATCGGCATTCATATAAGTACCAGTCGTTAAAATAACTGCCTTAGAAGAAAACTCACGGCCATCTTCAAATAAAACACCAGAAACCTTATTATCATTAGTTTTAACATCTTTAACCAAAGCCTCTAAAATTTCTAAATTATCACATTCTCTTAAAGTCTTAAGCATATTTTTTGGATAAGTAATCTTATCTGCTTGAGCCCTTAAAGAACGAACTGCCGGACCTTTAGCCGAATTAAGCATTTTAATCTGTAGTAAACTCTTATCTGCACATCTACCCATCTCTCCGCCTAACGCGTCTATTTCCCGAACCACAATACCTTTCGCACTACCTCCAATTGAAGGATTACAAGGCATATCTGCAATATTATTAATATTTCCCGTAACAAGCAACGTCTTATGACCCATTCTCGCCGTTGCTAAAGCTGCTTCACATCCAGCATGACCACCACCTACAACAATAACTTCATAGTTCATGTACATCATCTCCAAAATAATCAAACATATTATAACCAAAATATAAATAATTTACAAGTGAAAAAAGCTCAAGTAAAATGAGCTTATTTTCCAACACAAAATCTACTAAATAATTCGTCTAGTAACTCTTCACTATAATTCTCTCCGATAATATCACCAAGCAAATTCCATATTTTCTTAAGATCTATCTCCACAATATCAATTGGATAATTATCAATACCTTCTCTAACATCGGAAACACTATCTAAAACTTGTCTTAAAATAGCTTTACTTCGCGCACTAGTTAAATAAGTTAAATCGCCAGTCTCGATTTTTTCTAAATTAAATAACTCTTTAATTCTATCCTTAATCTCATCGATATTCTTATCATCTTTAATACTTATATATATCGGATTATCGAGCTCTGACGTATCTAATTTTTTCTCCAAATCAGTCTTGTTTACTATAATAATATGATTTTTATCTCGAATCTTTTCTAAAATCATCCTCTCATCGGCAGTCATTTCTTCGTTGTAATTTAAAACAAACAAAACCAAATCAGCTTGATCTATCAAACTTAAACTCTTAGAAACCCCAATACTTTCAACCGTATCCGAGGTATCTCTAATTCCCGCTGTATCGATTAAATTTAAAACGATATTATCGATTACCAAACTAGCTTCAATACTATCACGCGTTGTTCCTTGAACATCTGTTACAATCGCTCTATCCTCTCCAAGCAATCTATTAAGTAAACTACTCTTTCCAACATTAGGCTTACCAGCAATAACCGTCTTTATTCCATTTTTAATAATCTCGCCCTCGTTACTCTTTTCCAAAATATTATTTATCTTCTTCTCTAAACTGTTTAAACTGTTTTTAACCTTATTATTAGTCATAACAGGAGTATCTTCATATTCAGGATAATCAATATTAACCTCGATATTTGAAATAATACCAGCTAAATCATTTCGCAAATCACGAATCAAATTAGAAACTTCACCACTAACCTGATTTAACGCCATTTCTCTCGCCTTATCAGTCTTCGAATTAATTAAATCCATAATTCCTTCAGCTTCCGTCAAATCGATTCTACCGTTTAAAAAAGCACGTTTAGTAAACTCTCCTGGTTCAGCAAGGCGAGCACCATTTACAAGCACAAGTTCCAAAATCTCATTAGTTGTTGTAATTCCTCCATGTGCATTTATCTCTGCAACATCCTCACAAGTAAAAGTTTTTGGTCCATTCATCTTACTAACCAAAACCTCATCTATTTTTTTACCGTTATCCACAATATAACCATAATGAATAGTATGACTAGGTGCCTCTAAAAAATTTTTATTACTAAAAATTTTCGAAACAATTTCGAACGCCTTAGGCCCACTCACTCTAATAATCGAAATTGCCCCAATCCCTTGAGCTGTTGAAATAGCCGCGATCGTATCATCCATTAAAATCACTTCCTCTTAAAAAAACTCTTTACCTTATTTGTAAATCTTGCCAAACCCAAATACTTCGGCCAAGCCTTAACATCTATCAAAACATCCAAAGATAAAACCTTATCTGCATACGTAATTACCCAACCCTCTTTATATTTCGGAGGAATTATATTAAGTGGAAACATATGCCGAACAATAGAATTCTCTATCCTCTTATTCATATACTGTGGAAAATATTTTCGAGAGTTTGCTAAAGCCTCACCTGCATGAACAAAACCATGTTGCTTAAAAAAAGGTTTCTTTTCATCTAAATTTTCCTGCCATGGTTTATTATAAAAATCGTGAAGTAATCCAGCAATAGCTCCATCTTTGTAATTCCACCCTCTTTTTTTACAAATCTTATAAGTCAAATAAGAAACTGCTAAAGAGTGCTCATAAAATGAACTATGTTCGTGATGTTGCCATTTTTTTCGTTTATAAAACTCCGAATTTTCTAAAATAGGTGTCACAATATCCATAAATTCGTCATCACTTAAAACTTCCTCTGTAATATTCTTTTTCATAAATTTATTCAGCTCCTTAATACATCCTCTATATTATATCAGATTATTATAAAAAAAGAAGAAAAAATTAAACTTTCCTTCTAACCTTTATATTTAATGACGACATATCTATTAGGTTCTTCACCCTCACTTTGCGTAACAACGCCATCATATTCTTGAACAATCATATGAACGATACGCCTGTCATATGAATTCATCGGATCTAACTTCGCATCGATTTTAGTTTTTTGAACATCTTTAACAATTCTTCTTATTTCCTTCTTTAAAATATCCTCTTTATGTCTTCGATAACCAGCAATATCTAAATTAATCTTAATTCCAAAACCAGTTTGCGTCTTCAAAGATTTTCTAAGCACATGTTGAAGTGACTTCAAAAACTTACCTTGTTTGCCAATTAAGAAACTCGCCTCATCGTCATCCAAAGAATATATATAAACATTCAAATCGCCATTGACATCCTTAAAACCAATCTCTGCCTTAATTCCGAGTTCATCTAAAAATTCATTCAAATAATCTTTGACGAAATCCTTAACATCGTACTTAGTAACAACCGAAACTAAATACTTAGTCTTTCCAAAACTACCTTGAGACTCCTTTACTGAATAAAAAACTTCGTCCAAATTGACATTTAATTCCTCTAAAATTTTCTCTAAAGCATCTTCCTTATTTTTTGATTCTCTTCTTACTACTTCCATTTTCTTTTGCCCTCCTAATTAACTGACCTTGAATAATTGTAAATAAACTACCAGTTATCCAATATACGATAATACTTGTTGGCATTACAAATGATGAAATTACGATAAATATAAGCATAATATTCATCGTCATTCTAAGCTGTTTCTGTTGTTCTTCAGAATTTGCAGACATTCCAGAATTAAGCTTAAAAGAGAAGAAAGTTGTAAGTGCAACTAAAATTGGTAAAATCAAATATAGCCAGTTTCCATTAGAAAGTATTGCCGTTGAAGGAGTAGTTCCCAAATTAAATCCTAAAAAGTCACCTTCAAATATAATTGGAAGCCTATTCAAACTCTCTAAGAATACTAAAAATAAAGGTAATTGAATAAATGCAAATAAACAACCTGATAACGGATTAATTTCGTACTTCTTATAAATAGCCATCATCTCTTGAGCCTTAAGCATCTGATCCTCTTGCGAATCACGATGACGATATTTATTTTCAAGCTTTTCTAAATCCTTTTGAGCAAACTTCATGTTTTCTGATTGTAAAGCAGACTTTCTACTTATTGGGAAAATAATAAGTCTAATTAAAATTGTAACCAATATAATTGCCCAGCCATAGTTGTGTAAAAGTGTACCTAACTTAATAATAACCCAGCTAAGCGGCTTAACAAATAATGTTTCCCAAAGACCACTATATCCCAAAGAAGCTGGAGTAAAGTCATCACATTTAGGAAGTTCACTAATATCAACGCCGTTTTTCTTATAAGTTTTAATAACATCTTTATTAGTTGGCTGACATAAAATGTTTTCAGTTAAAGTTTGACCCGTTGTCTCTTCTCTAACATTTTTTCCATCATCATCCTTTAGATAAGTTGTACATCCTGTCAAGCTAAACGTTAAAAATGTGACCAATACTAAAAGTAATACTTTCTTTTTCATCTTATTTCTCCTTCGTCAAGCCAAGCTTATCGATAACAAAAAACAAATTTTTTTCAAGTTCCTGATAACTTCTTTCGGCAATTCCTTTTCTTGCAATAATCACACAATTGAAATTATCCTTATATTTCCTCTTATCGATAATACTTTTTAGTCTCCTCTTTACCTTATTTCTAACAACCGCATTTCCAATCTTTTTACCAACTGAAAATCCGAACTTATAAACATCACTTTTTTTATTTTCTTTGTAAACTAAAAAGTCCATATACTTAAAAGGCTTATTATTTTTTATTATTCTTGTAAAATCCCGGCTCTCTTTAATAATATTAACTTTTTTCATTTTCACTCACCTATACTAAAAACCACTGCCTCAGCAGTGACTACTAATGAGCTAACACTTTACGACCTTTTTTTCTTCTTCTGTTAATAACAGATGTCTTCATACGTGCAAAAAAGCCCATTTTTTTACTTCTTCTCCTTGTATTAGGTTGAAATGTTCTCTTCATAAATCCACCTCCCAAAATAAAATTAATTGCTTAAATAATTATATAGATAAAAGCCAAAAAAGTCAATTGCTTTCCTATACATTTTCAAACAAACATAGAAATACCATAATTATACCTTAAAACGATCTAAATTTCAATAAATTTTTTTCAACAACAAAATGTGACAAATTTTTCACCCCAAAATTTATCCACTTTTTATTTAGTTTTTATTTTTTAAAACTAAACATCACTTATCAACATATGTTAATAACTTCAAATTATACACAAAAGTGCAAAACTAAGTTTTCCACATTTTAGGTGGAAAAATCTAAATTGTATTATTTTTCAAAGCCATAAACTCTGTGGATATTTTTTTAAATTTTTATTTGTCTTTCTATGGCATATTTTGTCAAAATAATGTAAAATAGGAAATAGATTGTTGTTTGTATTATGGGGGGATATCTATGGATTTAGATAGCATGTGGAAAGTTTTCCTTTCTAAAATTGAAATAAAACTTAAACCTGTTCTTTATCAAACATGGTTCAAAGACACTAAATTAATTGACTTAAATGATGAATATGCTGTCGTTCAAGTTCCTTTTGATGTTCACAAAAAACATTTGACAGAAAACTATAGTGACATTATCAAAGAAACATTTTTAGAAGTAACCGGCTCTATCTTTAAATTCAAATATGTAACTGAAGAAGAAGCTAAAACCGTTTTACCACAAAAAGAAACTAAGCCTGTGGAAAACAATGAAGCCATCTTCGAAAGTGGATTAGATAGCCGTTATACCTTTGATAATTTTATCTCAGGTAACAGTAACAAATTTGCCAAAGCCATTGGTCTTGCCGTAGCTGAAAAACCAGGTTCAATGTATAATCCCCTATTTATATATGGAAGTAGCGGACTTGGCAAAACCCACTTAATGCACGCCATTGGTAACTATATCATGGCCACATCTAACAAAAAAGTTTTATACGTTACAAGTGAAAAATTCGTCGATGACTTCCTTAATATATATAGAAGGAACGAAACAAGCAATTTTAAAGCTGTGGATTCTTTCAAAAGAAAATATCGCGACATCGATGTTTTAATGATTGATGACATCCAGTACTTAGAAATTGCCTCTAAAACCCAACAAGAATTTTTCAACACATTTAACGAACTACATACCCAAAACAAACAAATAATCATTTCATCTGACCGTTCCCCTGACGACCTTAAAAAACTCGAAGAACGGCTCAGAACCAGATTTAATTGGGGTCTAACGATAGACATTCTTCCACCTGATTTTGAACTTCGAATGGCCATTTTGGATAAAAAAATCGAAGCTCAAGGCATTGGCAAACTAGTACCAACCGAAGTCAAAGAATACATTGCCAACAACTGTACCTCTGACATTCGAAAACTAGAAGGAGCCTTAACCCGCGTATTTGCTTATGCAACTATTATGAACGGTTCAGAAATAACTCTAGATTTAGCTATTGAAGCCTTAAAAGATTATATTGGTAAAAATATAATTTCTAAAAACAAAATTGATCAAGTTATTCAGTTAGTTGCCAACAACTACAATATTACTGTGGAAGATATCAAATCGAAAAAAAGGCTTTCTAAAATTGCTGTCCCAAGACAAATCGGAATGTATATATGTCGGGTCCACTTAAAAGAATCCCTACCTAAAATTGGTAGTGAATTCGGTGGAAAAGATCATACAACCGTTATGCATTCAGTTGCAAAAATAAAAAGGGAGCTTAAAAAAGATAAAAATCTCGAAGTGGAAATATCTAAAATTATAAACCAAATTAAATAGTGGATAATTAATTTTTATCCACATTAAAATCACTTTGGGTTTAAGCCTTTTAACTAAGTTTTTAAAGGGTTAAATCCACTTTTCCACTTTTTCCCCATTAATAATAGTAAATAATATTTAAAACAATAAAATAACAAGGAGATGTTTTTATGAAATTTTCAATTAATCAAGATATTTTACTAACACATTTAAACTACGCCATTAGAGGTATATCAACTAAAAACCTAAGACCAATATTAAACTGTATTAAATTTGAATTAACTGAAGAAGGTTTAAACCTAATGAGTACTGATAACGAAATAGCCATTAAAACTTTTATTCCTAAAAAAGATATATATCATATCGATTCTTATGGTGAAATAGTTGTATCAGGAAGATATATATATGAAATAGTTAGAAAACTTCCAGATGAACTTATTAACTTAGAAGAAGTTATCGACTCTAAACTATATATAACAACTTCTAACTCTTCATTTACTTTAAATTGTAATGCTGCTACTGAATTTCCAGATTTAGAATTAGAATTTAATCAAAATCCAATAGTTTTAAACCAAAAAGTATTTAAAACTATTATCAATCAAACAGCTTTTGCCGCTTCTCCAAGTGAAACAAGACCTGTTTTAACTGGTATTAATTTTAAAATTGAAAATGGCATTATGGAATGTACTGCTACAGACTCTTATCGTTTAGCTGTGAAAAAAGTTCATTTAGATAGTGGAATTACTGAAAAATCTAACATTATAATCCCAACTAAAAGCATAAACGAACTATATAAATTATTAAACGACGATGAAGATAACTTAGAAATGCACATCTTTGGAAACAAAGTAATCTTCCGCTTTGACTGTATCACAATGCTTACTCGTGTCATAAGTGGAACATATCCAGATACCTCAAAACTAATCCCAGACCAATATGAACTTACTATGACTGTGGATTCAAATGATTTCTTTGCAGCTATCGACCGAGCTTCTCTATTAACTAACGAATCTGATAAAAATACGATTAAACTTCAAAGCAATGGTGATCAAATTATAATATCATCTAATATTCCTGAAATTGGAAACGTCGAAGAAAAAATAACAATTAACAAAGATAATGATAGCGAAATTAAAATCGCCTTTAATTCTAAATTTATGATGGAATCGATTAAAGCTCTAGAATCAGAAGAAATAGAACTTAAATTTAATGGTGAAATTAAACCAATAATCATTAAAAACCCTGAAAATGACGACGTAATTCAATTGATTTTACCAATTAGAACTTATTAAAAGTTCTTTTTTTTGCAATCTGACATTTTCTGACATTATTCGACACCCCATAGGAGTATAAGAGATGTGTCATTTTTAAATGACGAGGAGGCAGTATGATTCAAAATGAATACGAAATTAATAGTAAAACAAACGCCATTATCGGCATTTCAAAAAAAGGAAGTATAATTTTAGAAGGAGAAAGAGAAATTTACAGTACCCATATTCCACAAGAAATAATTGAACGTAACTGTGAATATGGTGGTAGTACATTTAATGGACGCCTCAAAAATTCTCAATTGCACTTAGGTAAAAAATATAAATTACCTATTGTTATTTCGGAAATAAAAGAAACAATTATGTTTCCAACTAAATCTTATTATGATGATACATGTTGTTGGATATCACTAAATAATATCGTTAAATATGAAGAAGTTGATAAAAAAGTTTGTATTTATTTCAAAGAAGGCAAACCGCAAATATTTGATATTTCGATTGAAACTTTAGAAATCGAGGTTCTAAGAGCCTCAAAATTACTATTAATTCTCAAAA
>ERZ1643249.734-NODE-734-length-35240-cov-11.907262_pt1 | contig 35240 bp, 30 predicted proteins | sample MGYA00579263_ERZ1643249 | MGnify/ENA primary metagenome ERZ1643249 (study PRJEB29033, sample SAMEA4952264) | chicken gut metagenome | biome: Broiler Chicken; feature: Gastrointestinal Tract; material: Caecum | place: Ireland | collected 2018 | study: Broiler...
CGCCGTGAACACTTCCCCATGGTCGCGCACCCGCTGCTTTGATTTGGTTTGTTGTTTGGTGTCTGTATCGTTCATGCTGTATCTTTCTTTTACTATTGTGATGATATTATAGCACAATAGTAAAAAATCGTCAACACGAAAGTTTTAATATTGGATATAAGAAAGGAATAAACTATAACTATAGTTTTAATCTGTGAGGGCTATGGTTATGGAAAAGATTGAAGTTGCCAACCGAATCAAAGAATTGCGCGAAGCCAAAAAGATGACGCAAAACGCTTTGGCAAACGCCGCCGGCGTTTCTCCGACATATATCTATCAGTTAGAGCGTGGTGAAAAGAGCCCGACAGTCGAATACCTCGACCACATTTGCTGGGGACTTGGCCTAACTCTGAAAGAGTTTTTCGACTATCCGAACGAAGCAGCAAATTATACATTTAACTTCTCATCCCTTTCGTCCTCTCAACGCCAACTGTTAGTAGCATTTTTAAAGAGTTTGTAAAAACATCCCCTCCAAGCCAATAATGGCTTTGAGGGGATGTTTAAGAGTTTCATTAGTTGTGCTTGATTTTTAATTGAAAACTTTTTCATTATTTCAAAAAAGTTTTCAGTTTCATCTTGACTTCCCTCATAAAATGCGCTATAATTGCCACATAAGGAGATCGATATGAAGTTGATTCGGCGCAACGATTATGTGCAATGGTTAAATAAATACAGAGACAAGCAGGTGATCAAAGTCGTAACGGGACTTCGCAGAGTGGGAAAGTCAAAGATTTTTGAACTATACATCGACGAGCTGAAAGCAAGCGGCGTATCTGCAGAGCAGATCGTTCTCATCAATTTCGAGGAGATGGAAAATGCGGCGCTCAAAGAAAAGACGGCGCTGTATCAGTACATCATCTCCAAAACGCAACCCGATAAAATGCTCTATGTGCTTCTCGATGAAATTCAGGCCGTCCCGCAATTTGAGGAAGTCGTCGACAGTTTATTCGTGAAACCGAACATCGACGTATATATCACGGGTTCCAACGCCAAATTTCTGTCCTCGGAGATCGCGACCGTGCTCACGGGGCGCTATGTGGAGATCAACGTGCTCCCGCTCTCATTCAAGGAGTACTGCGACCATTACTCATTCACGGGTAAGGACAGGCGTGCGCTGTTTATGGACTATATCACCTACGGCGCAATGCCCGGCATGACGATGTTTGAACTCGGTTCTTCCGAACAGCGGGAATATATCGAAGGCGTCTATAAGACCATTCTTGAAAAGGACGTCTTAAAGCGGAATTCGGGCGCAAGCAGACAGCTTGTCGAGCACATTTTGAGCTATCTCATGTACAATATCGGCTGCCTGACAACGGCAAAGCGCATGACCGATTATATCAACTCCAATACGGCAAAAGTCTCTTATAACACGGTTTCGAGTTACTTTGATACGCTGCAGGATTGCTTTTTCATCTACAAGGCAGACCGTTACGATGTCGTCGGCAAGGAGTATTTGAAGCTCATCAATAAGTACTATGTGACCGATTTCGGGTTCAAGTATTATATCCTCAACAACAGTACGGTGGAGATCCCGCAGGTCCTTGAAAACCTCGTCTTTCTGGAACTCAAGCGCAGAAGATATAAGATAGCGACGGGAAAAGTTGACGACAAAGAAGTCGATTTCATCGTGAAGGATACGACCGACCAAATCAAGTATATTCAAGTAGCGGCAACCGTGATGGAGGAAGAAAAGCTCAAACAAGAACTTCGCCCGTTTGCGGAGATCAGGGACAACTACCCCAAGTACATCATCACGCTGGACGATTACTTTGTCACAGACCATGGCGGAGTCAAGACGATCAACGCAATAGATTTTTTGTTAGGCGAGGAAATTTGAAGTTATCTTAATTCAAGAAGGGTGTATATATGGCAGAGAAATTAACGGGTGTAAACGGAACTATAATTAAATGGGCACGTGAACGATACAACATGACAGCATTAGAGGCTGCTCATGCTATCGGCATTGATATACAGCGTTATGAGAAGTGGGAAAATAATGAGGACTTTCCCACATATGCTATGCTTAAAAAAATCAGTATTGTTTTCCAAAAGCCGAGTGCAATATTCTTTTTTCCTGCCCCGCCCAACTTACCTGAAATCAATGGAGAATTACGTACCTTACCAAACAATGTAACCTCCTCCTTTAGCAAACAAATTATTCAGCAGTTTGAAAAGGCAAAAGTGTATCAATTCAACCTGCAAGAGTTATATGGCACTCGTTATTGTATTTTACAGGAAAGAGAGACCTTTCCATCTGATATTGTGAATTTATCAAAATATATCAGAAGTCGATTAGCTTTCCCCATTGCAGCACAAAAACAGAGAAGAAATGCTAAAATTGTCTTCGAATACTTCCGTGAAAAGTTTTATGAACAAGGCATATATGTATTCAAAGATTCATTTGGAGATAACTCGGTATCCGGTTTATGCGTATATGATAATAATTTCCCTGTGATAATTATTAATAATGCGATGTCCTTTTCAAGACAAAGTTTTACGTTGTTTCACGAGCTTTATCATCTTTTATCCAATACAGGCGGCGCAGAAATTATTAGAGATGATTTCTATAATTACTTAAGTGAAACTCAAGCGGTAACCGAGAAAGATTGTGATACATTTGCGAATGAATTTTTAATTCCAACAGATGATTTTCTGTTGGAATTAAAGAATAAAGTCTTATCAGATACATTGATTGCAGAGTTGTCAACATTATACTCTGTTAGCAAAGAAGCAATAATGTATAAGCTCTATTCGTTAAAACTTATTACTTCTGATGACTATAACGCATTGAAAGAATTTTTCTATGGAGACGCAATACGATTAAAGCGTGCTAAATCTGCCGATAAAAATGGCGGCGGTAATTATTATTTTACAAAGCTTGCATACCTAGGAAATCAATACACAGCCGCTGTTTTTAATCAATATTTTTCTGGAAAAATTGATTCCTATCGCGCCGGAGAGATGTTAAACAGTAAGGTAGATCACCTCCCTAAATTAGAGGCAGCGTTCTTTAGGGGGATCAAATAATGATTTACATATTAGATACTTGCGTTTTAAGAGAATTGCTGAATCATTTCCCTAAGCAGGGAACATATTTTATAAAGGTTTGGGAAAAAATTGAGGAACTTAGCGGGTCAGTTATTTTTTCAGTGGATGAATGTTATAATGAACTTGAAAAACAATTTGATTCCAAGAGCAAGGACATGGCTTGGCTCAACAAACAAAAAAATATGTTCCTGAACCCGACAAATGAAGAGTCTTTGACAATAAAATCAATTTTTACCAACAGAAAAATGCAGGAATCAATTCATCTTAAGAATATTTTAGAGAATAGGCCATCTGCCGATGTGTATTTAGTAGCAAAAGCTAAAGCATTAAACGCGACAATTGTAACAATCGAAAAACTAAAAGCAAATTCTGCACAGTTGCCTAACATTTGTCAATTGTATAGTGTTCCCTGCATTGGCTATGAAGAATTTATGGAAATTCTTTCAAATATGATCAGTTGAGGTGGTCATGAAAGCAGTAATATACGCCCGATTCAGTTCGGAAAAGCAGAATGAGGCGAGCATCGAGGGGCAGCTCCGCGAGTGCTTGGAGTATGCCAATTTCAACAGCATCGAGGTCATCGGGAATTACATCGACAGGGCGCAGTCCGCCAAGACCGACCATCGCCCCGAGTTCCAGCGCATGATCAAAGACAGCTACAAGCACGCTTTCGACTGCATCCTCGTTTGGAAATTAGACCGCTTCGCCCGCAACCGCTACGATTCCGCTTACTATAAGAACGTCCTCAAGAAGAACGGCGTGCGCGTCATCTCCGCGAAGGAGACTATCTCTCAGGGCGCGGAGGGCATCTTGCTTGAGTCGCTCCTCGAAGGCTATGCAGAATTCTATTCGGCGGAGCTTTCCGAAAAGGTCAAGCGCGGCATGACAGAGAACGCGCTCAAGGCAAAGAGCAACGGCGTGCGCCCGCCCTTCGGTTACTATGTGGACGACACTGACCACTATCAGATCGACGAGACCCTCGCTCCCATCGTCCGTGAAATTTACACGCGCTATCTCGACGGAATGCGCGTCAATGACATCGTCAAACTGCTCAACGAGCGCGGCATCCGGCACAAGGGCTTTGAGATGAAGTACAACGCCGTCTTCCGCATCCTTACCAACCGCAAGTATATCGGCGAGTACAAGTTCGGCGACATCGTTCTCCCGAACGCCATGCCTGCAATCATCGATGAAGACACTTTCAACGCCGTGCAGGAGCGCATGGCACGCAACAAAAAAGCCCCTGCCATGCACAGGAGCGAGGATGACTACTTGCTCACGACGCGACTCTTTTGCGGGAAGTGCGGGGCAATGATGACGGGCGTCATCAGCACCAGTCACACCGCGCGGCAATACCGCTACTACAAGTGCAATCACGCCAAGCAAGGTAAGTGCGATAAAAAATCCGTCCGAAAGGAGTGGCTGGAAGAACTCGTGCTGGATGAGATCAAGGAGCTGCTTGCAAGCGATGAGGTCATCGAGGAACTTGCTGACCGCGTCTATGAATTGCAGCTGCAGGAGAACAGTGCGGAGACGACGATCCAGGCGCAGCTCACAGGTGTGGAGACCAAGCTGAATAACCTTGTAGAGGCGATCACGCAGGGCATCTATTCCTCCGCGACGAAGAAAGCGCTGGACGAGCTGGAAGAGCGCAAGCGAAACCTTGAGATAGAGCTGTTCGAGGCGCAGACGCGCAATCCCGTCCTGACGAAGGAGCAAATACTTTTTGCGCTCCATAACTTCCGCAAGATCGACATCTCCACGCAGGAAGGCAAGCAGCGGCTCATCGACGGCTTTGTGAACAGCATTTACCTGTATGACGACCATTTCGTGATTACATACAACTACAAGGGCCGCAGCAAGACGGTAAGTTTTGATGAGGTAAACAGTTCGCCTTTCACCTCAAAGGGGTCACCACGAAAAAAGAGAGGCAAAATGCCTCTCTTTTTTCGTGGTGATTTCATGCGAGAAAGGAACGGGCGCGGCTTGTCCGCGGCTGTTCGCGCGAGCGAAGCGACGCCCTGCCGAGAGGGCCCCTTCAGGGGTTTCGGCAGATACTCGTCAAAAAGAGAGGCAAAACGCCTCTCTTTTTTCGTGGTGATTTCATAAGAGAAGGGAACGGGCGCGGCTTGTCCGCGGCTGTTCGCGCGAGCGAAGCGCGCTTCTCCGAGGGGACCCCTCCAGGGGTTTCGGCAGATACTCGTCAAAAAAGAGAGCTGATATACGTAAAAAAAGAGGTGCATATCAATCACATTTGCCTCTCTTTTTCTGCTTGTTTAAAAACTTTCCTCTCTTTTCTTTCTCTTTCGGGTGGCGATCGTTGTCTTTCTGAAAACAAGCCTTGACAAACCGCAGACGATCGGGTACAATGAGTAGGCCTGCTCGGATTTGGCGGGAACGTATATCAAAAAATCAGGCGGCCGTCCTCGTTTTTGCGTACAGTGAGGGCGTGCGGCCGCAACATGGAGGTGTAATATGCAATACGAAGTCATCGATCTTTATGAGTATTTTCATCAGCCGCGCAGGGAAGCGCGGGCAGGAAAACTTACCGCCTATGTGCATGAAAAAATACGCAGTCAGGGCCTGCGCCGCAGGCGTCCGGCGATCCTCGTTCTGCCGGGCGGCTCATATAAATTTGTTTCTCCTTACGAAGCGGAGCCCGTGGCGTTGTATTATTTTCAGAAGGGGTTCAATGCGTTCGTGCTGGATTATGACGTTCTGCCGCACACCTATCCGTACACATTGGAACAGGCGGCGATGGCGATGATGTATATTCGCAAAACCGCGCAGGAGACAGACACGCTGGAAAACTGTGTCGCCGCCATCGGCTTTTCGGCAGGCGGGCATCTGCTCGGGTGTATTTCCGTTTTGCCGGATGATCCCGCCGTTCGCCGCCTGTTCGGCGACGAGTGGAAAAAAGTGCGTCCCGACGCCTCGGTGTACGGCTATGCCGTCGTTTACGACGACCATGAAGGGAATGACCCCAACGACTCGATCGACAACTTCTGCAACGGAAAGCGGGACAGAAAAGAGTATCAGTATGACGATAAAGTGAGTTCTGCCTGTTCTCCCGCCTTTATCTGGACGACGAGCGACGATACTTCTGTTCCCGTGGGCAATTCCGTCCGCCTGTACGAGGCGTACGTTTCGGCGGGGGTGGAGGCGGAGCTGCATATTTTCCGTAAGGGCAATCACGGCCTTTCGGTGTGCAGTCCCGAAGTGCAGAGGAGCACACAGCACAGCGATCTTTTGGCGCACGTGGGAAAATGGCTGGATCTTTCCGTGGAATTTCTCTCCTCCCGCGGGCTGGAGATGCAGATCGAGCAAGCGGAAGAATGACCCTGCGGTGTCGGAAATTTTTTGAAAAATCGGAGCTTTGAAAGCGGGGCGTTCAAACCGCTTGAAATTTTCTTGCTTTTGTGGTAGAGTAGATGGGACAGAAACGAAGGAAGGTTTGCTTGCCATGCAGAGAGGAAAATTTATTGTATTTGAAGGGATAGACGGCAGCGGAAAGAGCACGCAGATCAAGCTGCTTGCAAACTATCTGCGGGAGAAGGGGGTGTCCGTGTACACGACTTGCGAGCCTACGGACGGCCCGATCGGTTCCGTTCTGCACCAGTGCATGACGGGCAGGATCCCCGCCGACGAAAAGACGATCGCGGCGCTGTTTGTGGCGGACAGGCTTGACCATCTGAATAATCCCGTCAACGGGATCCTTTCCAAAATAGAGGCAGGGATCACGGTTCTTTCCGATCGGTATTATCTCTCTTCGTACGCCTACAACGGGGCGCACGTCAGTCTGGATTGGGTAATACAGGCGAACGCAATGTGTGCCGAGCTTCTTCGCCCTGACATCAACATTTATATCGATATCGACCCGCAGGTCAGCCTCGGCAGGGTGAGCAGGCGGGGCAGTACGGAGCGGTACGAAAAGCTGGACAACATGGAGCGCGTCCGCAAAAAGTACTTCGAACTCTTTGAGCGGCTGGGAAAAGAAGAGAAGATCGCCGTTGTGCAGAGCCGCAGAGAGGTGCAGGAAACGGCAAAAAAGATCCGCGAAGTGGCGGACGAACTGTTCGGATTTTAAAACTATCCCGACAGGAGGAAACAACCCGAAAAGCCTTACAGGCTTTGGCGGAGTAAATTCCCTGTCGGGATTTTTCTTTTGCGCGGACAGGCAGCATTTTTCCCTCCTTTGCATACAATGAAAAAAAGGGCCGCAGGCAAGCGGCAAAGGAGTGCTATGGAAATATCCTTTCGGGAGTTGCGCGTAAAGCCCGTCATCAATCTTGCGGACGGGAAAAATCTGGGCAGGCCGTGCGACGTCGTATTCAGTTTTCCGGAGGGGAAATTTTTCGGGATCGTTGTGCCCGGCGGAAAATTTTCCTTTCTGCACAGGAACGATCTGTTTATCCCCCTTCGCAGCGTTTCCAAGATCGGGGAGGACGTCATTTTCGTCGATCTGAAAGGCGGGCGTCCCGTGTGCAAAAACGATAAATCCAGGCGCGATTACACAGAATACGAATAAGCGCAAATTTTTTTCTCAAACTGTTGACTTTTGCCCTTTCTTTGCATAGAATAGAGGGGAATCGGAAAAGAACAGCGGGACAAGCGGAAAACGCCGTACCGCACGGCTTGAAAACGGTTCACGGACGAAGTACTCATAGAGATCGGAAAGGGTCTCTTTATTTAAGGAGAAGAAAATGATCACGGAAAAAATTGACTTGTACAAATGGGCAGGCGTAGAGCGCAAAGGGGAGGAAAAGGGGTATCTCTATTCTTTCCGCCACATGGTCGTCACCGAGATGAACGTGCGCAAGACGCGCCCCGCCATCCTGATTTTCCCCGGCGGCGGGTATTGGTTTGTTTCGCAGAGGGAGGGCGAACCCATCGCGCTGCAATACCTTGCGCAGGGATTTGATTGCTTTGTCTTGGATTACGACATTGCGCCTGCGCACCGTTATCCCGTTCCCCTTGTACAGGCGGGTATGGCGATGATGTATCTGCGCCGCGAAGCGGACAAGCTCAACATTGACGGCGAACACATTGCAGCCATCGGCTTTTCTGCAGGCGGACATCTTTGCGGCTGTATTTCCCTGCTCTGGGACGATCCCGCGCTGAAAGCGATGTGGGGTGAGGAATGCGAACGCATCCGTCCCGATGCGTCCGTGTACTCCTATCCCGTCGTCAGCAGCGACAAAGCTGTTGCGCACGTCGGGTCGTTTGACAATCTCTGTGCGGACCTCGTGGACAGAAAGAATTACTCTCTGGACAAAAAAGTGCGCCCTTCCGCAAAGCCTTCCTTTATTTGGGCGAACTCGCCGGACGATTGCGTGCCCGTGGAAAATTCCATCCTTTTGTACAGCGCATTGCACAAGGCGGGCGTCCCCGCGGAGCTGCATATCTATGCGGACGGGTGGCACGGCATGGCTACCTGTGACGAGGAAGTCAACGAAGGGGACGTTTCCGACCCCATGTTCCGCCATATCCGCACGTGGATCCCTCTCTCCGCAGAGTTTTTAAAGAGATTTGGTTTTGTCGTCAAAAATGTATAACGTATAGTAAAAAAGCGGGCGCACTTTTTCAGGCGCGTCCGCTTTTTTGGTCTCATCGCCCGCCCCGCGGTACGCGGGACGGGCGCCTTTTTTTCAGATAAATTACGGCTGTAAAACGGCCCGGATTTCCCGCACGATCCTCTCGTTGGCGGGGGTAAAGGGGGCGCGTGCCAGTCGGGCGGGCAGATCTTTGTCCGCGGCAAGCAGGGAAAGCTCTTCTTTCAGGCGCTGTGGAGAAAGCTGTTTTTCGGGCAGAACGCGGCAAAGTCCCCTTTGCAGGAAGTAGGCGGCGTTTTGCGCCTGGTCGCCGCGAGAGCGGCGGTTTTCCAGCGGAATAAGCAGGGCGGGCTTTTTCAGGGCGAGCAATTCAAACAGCGTGTTTGCGCCCGCACGGGACAGGACAAAGTCTGCACAGGCATAGGCGGAAGCCATGTCCTGTTCGTATTCGAGGGGGACGTACCCCTGTTTTTTGTCAAATACGCCCTTTCCGCGGATGTGCAGGACGTCCCATTTTTTCAAAAGATCGGGCAGGGCTTTGTCCAGGGTGGCATTGATGGCCGCGCTCCCGCTTCCCCCTCCGAAACAGAGCAGGACGGGCCTTTCTCCCGAAAATCCGTATTTTCTCAGGGCGGCGTTTCTGTCCGCTTCAAACAGTTCCTGCCGCACGGGCGAACCCGTAAACTTTGCGTTTTTCAGCCGCTGTGCCGTTTCGGGGAAAGCGGTGAGCACGGCGCGGCACCTGCGCGCGATCAGCCTGTTGGCAAGCCCCGGGGTGAGGTCGGATTCGTGCGTCAGGACGGGAATGCCCAGCTTTTTTGCCGCCAGAACGGCGGGCAGGGCGACGTATCCGCCTTTGGAAAAGACGAGGTCGGGCGCGATCTCCTGAAGGACGCGGCGCGCCTGCCGCACGCTCTGCAAAAGCCGCACGGGCAGGAGCAGATTTTTTGTCACGCTCCCGCGCACGAGTTTGACGGCGGAAATGGTGTAAAAAGGGATGCCCGTCGGGGCAAAAATGCGTTTTTCCACGCCGTCCGTGCCGAGGTAACGCACGTCGTAACGCCCCTGCAACAGGGGCAGAAGGGCGAGGTTGGGAACCGCGTGTCCCGCGCTTCCTCCGCCCGTGAGCACTATTTTTTTCATAGTTCCTTCCATGCGATTAGTATATTTTGCTTTTTTGCAAAATATAAGAAAACGAGGCAAATTTTTTGCGTTCCCTTTACAAACGCGCAAAAGTGCGGTACAATATTGGGACAGGGAGGGAGTGTACGTATGGTCTTTCAGTCTTATGACGGAAAAAACATCTTTGTGCGGGAATGGGCAGACGTTTCCGATCCTGCGGGCGTGGTGCAGATCGCGCACGGCATGAACGAATACGGGGCGCGTTACGAAAAGTTTGCGCGCGCGCTCAACGATTTGGGGTATATCGTGGTGGCGGACGATCACCGCGGGCACGGGGATACGGACGCGGACACCCCCGGTTATGCCGAAGGGGATATGTTTGAAGATACCCTCAAAGACATGGCGGGCATAGCCGGGCATTACGGCAAAAAGTATGCGGGCATACGCTATGTGCTTTTCGGATTTTCTTACGGTTCTTTTTTAACGCAGGCATTCCTCGAACGCTTTTCCCGCTTTATCGACGGCGCGGTGATCGCGGGTAGCTCCCGCCAGAACGCAGCCGCCGTCGCCGCAGGCAGGCTTCTTTCCTGCATCGGCGGTACGTTTAAAGGCAAGGATGCGCCCGCAAAGCTGGTCAATTCCGTCGTGTTCGGCGGGTATGACAAAAAGATCGGGGAAGGGGAATGGCAGTGGCTCTCCACAAACCGCGAGAGCAACGAAAAGTATCGGGAAGACCCTTTCTGCAACTTTGTGTGCAGCAACAATTTTTATTCCTGCTTTTTCAAGGGGCTTTCGGGGCTGTATAAAAAGGAAAATGCGCGCCGCCTGGAGACGGAACTGCCCGTGCTTCTGCTGTCGGGGGCGGACGACCCCGTAGGCGGGGCGAAGGGCGTAAAAAAGCTGTACGAATTTTACAAAAAACAGGGCATGAAGCGGGTGAGTATGCACCTCATCGAGGGCAGCCGCCACGAATTTTTAAACGAACCCGAACATTTTGAAGAGGCAATGCGCGAGATCTCCGCTTTTTTAAAGAGCGTGGAGTGCCGCAGCCGCTGAAATTTCAGTCGGCGCCCGCCGTCGGCGGGCGCCGCATTTTTTTGCGCCGAAGGCGGAAAAACGCAAAAAAAGGGCTGTCGTACAGCCTTTTTTCTGTGCGGGCGGAAACGCAAAAAATGCGGGTTTTTTGTGCATTTTGATTGAAAAAAAACGCAAGATATGGTATAATGTGTGTATAGTAGGGGCGTATTTTCAGATCGCCGCGTATATGTTGTACGGAGGAAGCAATGGCAGATAAGAAATACAGTGCAGAGGATATCACCATACTTGAAGGGTTGGATGCAGTGCGCCTGCGTCCCGGAATGTACATCGGTTCCACGGGCGTCAAGGGATTGCACCACATTCTGTGGGAGATCGTCGACAATGCCATCGACGAGGCGGCAAACGGCTATGCCGACCGCGTGGAAGTAAAGCTCTATAAGGACGGGAGCGCGTCTGTCGAGGACAACGGCAGGGGCATCCCCACCGATATTCACCCCAAAACGGGCGTTTCGGGCGTGGAGGTCGTGTTCACGCAGCTGCACGCGGGCGGAAAGTTTGACGAACACAACTATTCTTTTTCGGGCGGCCTGCACGGCGTGGGTGCGTCCGTCACCAACGCCCTTTCCGAATGGCTGAAAGTGGAGGTGTACCGCGGCACCGTGTACACCATGTCCTTCCATTCCTATTACGACGAAAAGAAGGGGAAATATATGTCCGGTGTCCCCGAGGAACACCTCAAAGACACCAAACAAAAGACGGACAAAAGGGGCACGCTGGTGCGTTTCAAACCTGACCCGACGGTGTTCGATTCGGTGAATTTCAACTTTGACGCAGTGTCCAAGCGTTTGAAAGAGCTGGCGTTCCTCAACAAGGGGCTGGAGATCAACCTCGTGGACGAGCGCGTCCCCGAGGACAAGAAACCCATTGTCGTCAATTACAAATTCGACGGAGGCCTGCACGATTTTGCCACGTACCTCAACGAGGGCAAAACGCCGCTGTATCTCAATCCCATCGGGTACAAGACGGAAAAGGAAGGCATCCTCATCGAGTTTGCCATGCAGCATACGGGCGAATTTACCGAAAGTCTGTTTTCCTTTGTCAACAACATTCCCACGCCCGAAGGCGGATTCCACGAAACGGGCTTCCGCACGGGCCTGACCAAGAGCCTCAACGACGTTGCGCGCTCTTTGGGGATGCTCAAAGACAAGGATCCCAACCTTCTGGGCGAGGATTTCCGCGAGGGACTGACGGCGATTTTGTCCATCAAGATGAAAAACGTGCAGTTTGAGGGGCAGACGAAGACCAAACTCGGCAACGCCGAGGCGCGCGTTCCCGTGGAGACGGCGACGGTAGAGGGGATGAACGCCCTGTTCGCCAAGCCGGAAAACAAGCCCGTCTTTGAAGAGATCATCAAAAAGGCGCAGAACGCGGCGCGCGTGCGCATTGCGGCGCGGCAGGCAAAGGAAGTCGCGCGTGCCAAAAACTCTATCGACAACCTCACGCTGGTGGGCAAGCTTGCCGCCTGCACGGGCAAGAAACCAGAACTCAACGAGCTGTTTATCGTCGAGGGCGATTCGGCAGGCGGCACCGCCAAACAGGCGCGCGTGCGACAGACGCAGGCGATCCTGCCTTTGCGCGGAAAACCGCTCAACGTAGAGAAAAAACGCATCGAACAGGTGCTCGCCAACGAGGAGATCCGCACCATCATTTCCGCGCTGGGCGCGGGCTACGGCGGCGATTTCTGCATGGACGACCTCAAATATCATAAGGTCATCATTCTCTCCGATGCCGACCAGGACGGCATGCACATCCGCTGCATTCTGCTCACATTCTTTTTCCGCTATATGCGCGAACTCATCAACAACGGCCACGTGTATATCGGAATGCCCCCTCTGTACAAGGTGTACAAAAAGGACGTCGTGGAATACGCTTACGACGATGCCGAACTGCAGAAGAAGATCGAGATCGTGGGCAAGGGGTATCAGATCCAGCGGTATAAAGGGCTGGGCGAAATGAGCGCCGATCAGCTTTGGGACACGACGATGGACCCCGCGCACCGCAATCTCATTCAGGTGAACATCGAGGACGCGGCGGAAGCGGAGCAGATGGTCACGGCGCTGATGGGCGACCGCGTGGAGGCGCGCAAGGAATTTCTGGCGCAGAACGCAAACTTCAACAAGATCGATACCTTTATCGACCGCGTGAACATTTAACGGGAGGGACGTATGGCAAAAAAGAGAAAAAACAACGGCGAAAACGAACTCCCGCCGCAGGAAGAACCCAAGGGCAGTCTGTTTCTGACGCCCCTGGAAGAGGTGCTGCCCAATTCCATGCTCCCGTATGCGGAATACGTCATTCTCGACCGCGCGCTGCCGCGCGTGGAGGACGGGCTGAAGCCCGTTCAGCGCAGAATCCTGTACACCATGTACGACATGGGTCTGACGCCCGACAAGCCGCACAAAAAGAGCGCGCGTATCGTCGGCGACTGCATGGGTAAATATCACCCGCACGGCGACTCCTCCGTGTACGACGCGATGGTGCGCATGGCGCAGGATTTCAATATGCGCATGACGCTGGTCAACGGACACGGCAACTTCGGCTCGGTGGACGGCGACCCCGCCGCCGCCATGCGTTATACGGAAGCCAGGCTGGAACCGCTCGCGCTCGAACTTCTGCGCGACATCGAAAAGGATACCGTCCGCTTTACCCTCAACTTCGACGACAGTTTGAAGGAACCGGAAACGCTGCCCGGGAGATTCCCCAACCTTTTGGTCAACGGCGCGTCGGGCATTGCGGTGGGCCTTGCTACCAACATCCCCCCGCACAATCTGGGAGAGGTCATCGACGGCATCGTCGCCTATATCGACAATCCCAAGATCAAGCTGTTTGAGATGATGAAGTACATCAAGGCGCCCGATTTTCCCACGGGCGGCTACATCGTCGCAAACGAGCTGGTGCAGGCGTACCAGACGGGCAAGGGCAAGATCCTCCTGCGCGCCAAGGTCAACGTGGAGGAAGGGGACAACGACAAAAAGCTCATCGTCATCACCGAACTTCCCTACCAGGTGAACAAGGCAAAACTGCTCACCAAGATCGCCGAACTGCGCGAGGAGAAAAAGGACATTTTGGGCGGGATCTCCGAGATCACGGACGAATCCGACCGCAACGGGATGCGCGCCGTCATCAAGGTCAAAAAAGACGCGGACGTGGACAAAATTCTCGCCGCACTGTACAAATATACCGACCTCGAATGCACGTTCGGCATCAACATGGTCGCCATTGCCGAGGGCAAGCCTCAGCAGATGGGACTTCTGGACATCATCAGATACTATGTGGCGTACCAGCGCGAAGTGGTGCTGCGCCGCACGAAATACGACCTCGCGCAGGCGAAGGAGCGCTGCCATATCCTCGAAGGGCTGATCATCGCCGTGCGCAACATCGACGAGGTCATCGAGATCATCAAGACCAGCGAGAGCGTTCCCGTGGCAAGGCAGCGCCTGCGCGAAAGGTTCGATCTCTCCGAGCGCCAGGCGCAGGCCATCCTCGATCTCAGGCTCGCCCGCCTCACCAAACTGGAAATTTACAAGCTGGAACAGGAACTGGAAGAACTGAAAAAGCTGATCGCCCGCCTCACCGCCATCGTCGAAAGCAAGAAACTGCAGATGGAAGTGGTGGCAAACGAGCTGAAAGAGATCAAAAAACAGTACAAGAGCGAGAGAAAGAGCAATCTCGTATTCGACGTCACCGAGATCAAGGTGGAAAAATTCGACGACGTGCGCCCCTCCGAAAAATGCGTGCTCGTCTACACCGCGGACGACACCGTCAAGGTGGTCACCGAAAAGAATTTCAATATGTCGGACAAGAACATCGGCGAAAAATCCACTCTTTCGGACATCATCCGCCTCTCCCTGCGCACGGAAACGGACAAGATCGTCTATTCTTTCACCAACATGGGCAACTGCTACAAGATCGACTTCGAGGACGTCGAACCCGGCAAGCTCAAGGGCAAGGGAATGGCGTACAAGGCTCTCTGCCCCGACGCGCTGGAAGGGGAAAAACCCGTCTACTTCTGCGAAGTGGGTGAAAAGATGCCCAAGGGCAGCCTGCTGTTCTATACCAAGCTCGGCTACGTCAAAAAGACGGACTGGAAGGAGTACAACATTCTCAAATACGCTTTCCAGGCGGCCAAGGTCAACGAGGGGGACGAGATCATCGGCATCGAACAGGACGATCCCGACCCCACCACCACGCTGTTCTTTGTCACGGCGCAGGGTATGTGCCTGAATGCGTATAAAAACGACATTCCCACCCAGGGCAGGATCTCCGCGGGCGTGCGAGGCATCAACCTTGCGGAGGGCGACTACGTCGTGTACGCGGGGCAGATCGACGGCGAAGGGGAGATCATCGTCGCAACGGACGGCAACACCATCAAAAAGGTCATCGCGTCGCAGGTGGATCCGATGGCGCGGTACAGAAAGGGCATCAAGATCGTCGATCTCGGCAAGGGGCGCAAGGTCGTCTATTCCGATTACGTCACCGAACCGTACAAGTTTGCCGTTCAGATGGACGACGGAACACTTGTGCAGGCGGACACGGAAGAGGACATCACCATCGAGGACCGCACCACCAAGGGCAAAAACATCAAGTACAAAAAGGGCTGCAAGGCGGTCGCCTTCTGGTCAATGAAGTATCTCAAATCTTAAAAGGCAAAAAGGGGCGCCGCAAAAATGCGGCGCCCCTTTTGAAAAAACGGAGCCGCGCAAGTTTGCGCGGCTCCGTCTGAAAAGCGATCATTCTACGGAAACTACGTCGACCGAGATGGTCACGCCTTCCTGCGTAAAGACGAGGTCTCCTTTCTGATAAGTTGCGTTTGCGGTCACGCTTTCATTGAGCGTAAAGAAAACCAGCTTAGGGCGTTCGCCGTAGTACACGGTGATGGAGTAGTTGTGGTTGGGGATATAGTCGAAGGTGACCGGCATGACGTCCGCCGTTGCGGCAACGGTCACCATTCTGCTCGGAGTTCCGTACTGATGATCCCGGTCGCTGATCTGGATCTTGATGTTGTTGTCCTTGTATTCGTCGTACACCCTGCTGAGGTCTACTTCCACGCTTTCCTGCCAGGTCTCTTCCTGCAATTCCCCGTAGTTTACCACTTCGATCTTTTTGATGATCGTCGCGTCGATGGGGGTCACGCTGGAGGTCTTTGCATGGACGGCTATGTAGGCGGTACCAAGGGAAACTTCATCGAGGGAAATTCTGAAAGAGCCGTAGTCGCAAAATCCGTTATAATTGTCCAGTTTATTTGTGTAAAGGTCGGTCAGCGCGCTCTGCGGAATGATTTCGGGGTTCAGGGAAGTGACCGTCACGTTGTCTTTGTTCACATTCTTGGGCTCGGAAAATTCAAAATGCACCATCTGATAGGGCCAGCTGCCGTCCTCCTCTCTCGCCTTGCAGATCTGCGAGGGGACGTTGGCGCTCCACAAAAGGGCGTCGTCGCTGAGAATTTCTTTCTGCACATAGCCGACGGTTGCCGTCACCTGCACGTTCTGCGCGGGCATGGTGAAGGAATACTTCCCGTCCGCAAAGGTGCATTCGGTATCGTTGGCCATCACTTTCTCAACCGTTTTCAGGCTGTCGGATACGCTCACGGTGAAGGAGATCTTGTCGCCCTCTTTTGCCTGAGCGGGGATCCCGTCAAAGGAGCAGCCCTCGCTCTGCGCGGTGATCGTATATTCCGTATCCTGCGTCTTGTCATCGTTCTTTGTTCCTCCGCCGCAGGCGGCCAGCATCCCGAAGGAAAGACAGAGACAGAGTATGGTCAGAATCGAGAAAAATTTTTTCATGTTTTGCCTCCCGGTTAAAAGTTGCTCTCATTATAGTAATTCGGGGATAGTTTGTCAAGACTTTAAACAAAGATTTTGCACACAAAAAGAGGGGACGCCGCTCGTTTGCGGCGCCCCCCGTAATTTTACTGTATATTTTTTTAAATTTTGTTGATGGAGCGGAACGCTTTTTCCACAACGTTTTCCGCGGTGAAGCCGAACATTTCAAACAGCTTGTGCGCGGGTGCGCTGGCGCCGAAGGTGGTCATGCCGATGATCTCGCCGCAATCTCCCGCGTATTTGTACCAGGAATAGGGGGAACCCGCTTCCACGCACACGCGCGCCTTTACTTCGGGCGGCAGAACTTCGTCCTTGTAGGCCTGCGGCTGTTTTTCAAATTCTTCCATGCAGGGCATGGAAACGACGCGCGCGTCCACTCCCTTGGCTTTGAGCAGCTCTTTTGCCTGCATGCACTGTTCCACTTCCGAACCGCTGGCAATGAGGAGCACGTCGGGCGTTTCCTTTTCGCTGTCGGCGAGGATGTAGCCGCCTTTCAGCGCGTCCATGCCCGAATTTTCGTACAGGGGCAGATTCTGCCTGCTCAGCACGAGGCAGGTAGGGGAAGTCCCCGTCAGCGCGGAGATCCACGCCGCCGCGGTTTCTTTGCCGTCCGCGGGACGGTACACTTTCATGTTGGGGATAGAGCGCAGCGCGATCAGCTGTTCCACGGGTTCGTGGGTAGGCCCGTCCTCGCCCACGCCGATGGAGTCGTGCGTGAGAATGTAGGTCACGGGCAGGTGCATCAGCGCGGAAAGGCGCATGGCGTGTTTCATGTAATCGGAGAAAATAAAGAAGGTAGCGCAGTATGCCTGCAATCCGCCGTGCAGCTGGATGCCGTTGGTGATCGCCGCCATGGCGTGTTCGCGGATACCGAAGTGCAGGTTGGAACCCGTCCTGTCCTCGGGGGTGAAGTCGCCGCGCTTTTTCATGTTGGATTTGTTGGAAGGCGCCAGGTCGGCAGAACCGCCGATCAGGTTGGGCAGGAGATCCGCAAGCTTGTTCAAAACGGTAAAGCTTGCGCTTCTGGTGGCTTCTCCCTTGGTGAACTCAAACAGGGACGCGTTGTTTTTCAGGTCGGGCATCTCGCCGCTCATGTACTGTTTGTACTGCGCCGCAAGTTCGGGGTAAGCCGCCTCGTATTCCTTGAACATCTTCTTCCATTTTCCCTGGCGGGTGACGCCGCGGCGCGCGATGGAAGCGCAGTGCTGCATCACTTCGTCGGGGACTTCAAAGGGAGCGTACGTCCAGCCGAGGTTTTCTTTGAGTTTTTTCAGGTTTTCCACACCGAGGGGCGCGCCGTGGCATTCCTGCGAACCCGCCAGCGGCGAGCCGTACCCGATCACCGTCTTGCAGATGATGAGGGAGGGGCGCTCCGTGTCCGCCTTTGCCTTGCGGACGGTGCGGCGCAGCAGGTCGAGGTCGTTTGCGTCGTCCACTTTCAAAACCTGCCAGCCCTGCGCCTTGAAGCGCATGGCGACGTCCTCTTTGAAGGTGATGTCCGTGCTTCCTTCGATGGTGATGTCGTTGTCATCGTAGAAGAGGATGAGTTTTCCCAGCTTCTGCATTCCCGCAAAGGAGCAGGCCTCGTAGGAGATCCCTTCTTCCAGGCATCCGTCGCCGCACAGCGCGTAGGTGTAGTGGTCTACGACGGGGAACCCTTCGCGGTTGAAGGTCGCGGCGAGATGCGCTTCCGCAAGCGCCATACCCACGGCGTTGCCGATGCCCTGGCCGAGCGGGCCCGTGGTCGTCTCCACGCCGGGCGTGTGGCCGTATTCGGGGTGGCCGGGCGTCTTGTAGCCCAGCTGGCGGAAGTTCATCAGATCTTCCTTGGAAATGTCGTATCCGAACAGATACAGAAGCGAATAGAGGAGCATGGAACCGTGCCCTGCGGACAAAACAAACCTGTCGCGGTCGTCCCATTTGGTGTCCTTGGGATTGAATTTGAGAAAATCCGCAAAGATGGTGTACCCGATGGGTGCGCTGCCGAGGGGCAGGCCGGGGTGTCCGGAATTTGCCTTCTGGATCGCCTCTGCCGAGAGGACACGGATGGCGTTTACCGTCTGTTCACGAACGTTCATTGCTTTATGATCTCCTTGTAAAAATAGTTTTCTTATGGATAAATGCCCTGTCAGGCGTTTTTGATGTACTCTTTGAGTTTGGTAAGGTCTATTTTTTCCGCATACGGCTGCAAAAGTTCGGCAAGTTTGTGCGCGATCGCCTTGCATCCGCCCTTGGCGTCGCTTTCAAAGTTGATGGGCAGGATGGGTTCGTGCAGGCTCATGCGGATGAGCGCCCAGCCGTCGCCCTGACCTTTCCCGAAATTCATGCGCACGCCCTCGTAATTGTCGGGGGCAAGTTTCAATCCCATGGCAGGCGCGGCTTCTTTGATCTCTTCGATCGCGCGCGCGCCGATGGTTTTGAAATCGGGCTTGCCCGCGGGGGTGAATCCCAGCCGCACTTCCGCCGTTTCAAGGGGTTCGGGGAGGTCGGCAATGAGGTCGGAGATCTCTTTTCCCTCTTCGGAAAGCTTTGCGAGGGAAATGAGGATGCGCGTCACCAGATAGGCGCCGTCGTCCAGGAAATAATTCTCTTTGAGGGCGGCGTGTCCGCTGGTCTCGATGGCGAGAGGGGAATATTCCCCCGCCTCGTTCAGCTCTTTGGATTTGTCTATCACGTTTTTGTAACCGCGCTTATAGCGGCAGTGTTTGCCGCCGTGGTTTGCGATAAATTGCGCCAGTCCGTCGCTGGTCACCGAATCGGTGACGATCGTCCCCGGCTTTTCGGAGAGCAGAATGGCGGAGATGAGGGCGATCAGCCTGTTGCGGTTGATCTCCTCGCCCTTGGCGTCCACCGCGCCCGCGCGGTCTACGTCCGTATCGAAGATGATCCCGAAATCCGCCTTGTTTTTCTTCACGCATTCGGAAATCGCGCGCATGGCGTCTTTATTTTCGGGGTTGGGGATATGGTTGGGGAAGCGCCCGTCCGGTTCCAGGAACTGGCTTCCTTCCGTGTCCGCGCCGAGGGGCTGTAAAACCTTTTCCACATAAAAGCCGCCCGCGCCGTTGCCCGCGTCCACGACGATCTTTTTGCCCGCAAGGGGTTTCTCTTTTCCCGTCTTTTCGCGCACAAAGCGGACGAGTCCCGCGCAGTAACGGTCGAGGAAGCTCTCCTTGCGCACGGTCCCTTTGCGGGATGCGGAAAGCGCCTTCCCTTCGCTTGCGAGGGTGAGGATGTCCGCAATGTCGCTGCCTTCCAGCCCGCCCGAGGGCAGGAAAAATTTCAGCCCGTTCTTGTTGTAGGGCAGGTGGCTGGCCGTGATCATGACGGAAGCGTCCGCGTCAAAGTCCTTGTCCTGCAGCAGCATGAACATGGACGGGGTAGAGGAAAGCCCCGTAAAGATGACGTCGCACCCGCTCTGCGTCAGCGCGCCGCACACGCAATCGGAGATCCGCTGTGCGGAAAGGCGGGAATCGTGTCCCACGGCAACGGTCAGCTTGTCCCTGCCTAAATCGCGGGCAAGGCGGAAGCAAAAAGCCTTAACAATGGCCGAAACGGCTTCGTCCGTGAGGTTGACGGGCTCTCCCGCCACGCCTTCCAGGGCAACGCCGCGCACGTCCGTGCCGCTTTTCAGGCTCATCCAGTCTGTCTTATCGGTAAATTTTTTCGTATCGCTGTTCATGCTTTCTATTATACTGTATTTTCCCCCGATTTACAAGTTTTTTTCATGAAAAAAGAGAGCCGATTTTGCAAAATCCGCCCTCCGCAAAGGCAGATTTTTCTTCCCTCCCGAATTGTTGAATTTCATTAACAAAAAGTTGCGCCTGCAAAGATCTTATGGTATAATGAAACAGGGTATATACCCGAAAATTATCAGAGGTCAGATCATGTACAAATTTATTTTGTCTACAGACTCCACCTGTGACCTGTACGCCGATTTCGTCAAAGAGAACGACATTCGCTTTGTCAGCCTGAATTTTGTCTTTGAGGAAAACGGGCAGTTTACGGAAGGCGTGGACGCGTTCACAGACTATTCTCAGTACGTGGATTTTTATAACCGCCTGCGCGGCGGCGCATTCTCGCGCACATCCATGCTCAATTACGAGAGCCATTACAACCACTTTTTAAAGCTGGCAAAGGAGGGGGCAAAGGACGTTTTGCACTTCACCATTTCCAGCGGACTTTCTCCCACCGTCACCGTGGCGCAGAAAGCGGCGGCGGACATCAAAAAGGATTATCCCGATTTCAACCTGCTCGCCGTCGATTCCCTCTCCGCCACCATCGGTCAGGGCGCGCTCGTGCGCGCGGCGCTCCGCCTGCGCAATGAGGGCAAAACGGTGCAGGAAGCTTACGATTACGTCAACGATCTCCGCTTCCACATTCAGTACGACATCATCGCCAACGACCTGTTCTATTTAAAGAGAGGGGGCAGGGTGTCCACCATTGCGGCGGTAGCGGGTTCGCTTTTGCAGGTCAAACCCGTGCTCACCTTCAACAACGAGGGCAAGCTCGTCGTCGTGGACAAGTGCCGCGGCATGAAAAAGGCGTTTGCGGGCGCGCTTGCCAAGATGGAAAAGTATCCGCCCGTGGAGGAAAACAGGCTCATCTGGATCGTACATACGGACGCCGAAAAGGAGGCGAACGATCTCGCCGCCATGATCACGGAGCGCTGGGGTTTCCAACCCGACGTCACCATCATGGGGCCCGTCATCGGCTCGCACGTCGGCCCGGGCGCCGTCGCCGTCATCTGGAAGAGCGCCGAGGTGCGCACGGAATAAGAGAGAGGTCATATGCAAACATTTGTCATTTCCAGCGATTCTACGTGCGACTTGTACAGTGACTATGTCGTGCAAAACGAAATCGCCGTCGTTCCGCTCCGCTACACGATGGACAAGGACGGCTCGCTCACCGAACACGAAGATTCCTTTACGGAATATTCCCAATATGTGGATTTTTACGCGCAGCTGCGTGCGGGCGGATTTTCCCGCACGTCCATGCTCAATCACGAGGCGCACCTTTCCCACTTTGAAAAGCTGATCGCCGCGGGTGCGAAAGAGATCGTTCACGTCTCCCTGTCGGGCGGGCTTTCTCCCACGGCCAACGTGGCGGCGCAGGCGGCTGCGGAAGCGGAACAAAAGCATCCTGGCTGTAAAATTTACCCCGTCGATTCTCTGGCGGCCACCATCGGCCAGGGCGCGCTGGTGCGCGAGGCGGTGCGCCTGCGCGCGGAGGGCAAGAGCGCCGCGGAAACGGCGTCTGCCCTGCGGGAAATGCCCCTGCACATCCAATACAGCATCATCGCCAACGATCTGTTTTACTTAAAGCGCGGCGGAAGGGTGTCTGCCGTCGCCGCCGCGGCGGGAACGCTCCTCAAAGTCAAGCCCGTTCTTTCCTTCACGCAGGAGGGGAAACTCACCGTCCTCGAAAAGTGCAAGGGCATGAAAAAGGCGTTTGCAAGCACGCTCGCCCGCATGGAAAAACTGCCGCCCGAAGAGGACAACCGCATGATCCGCATCGTCCACACGGATGCGGAAGGGGACGCGCAGGAGCTGGCGCGGCTCATCGAACAGCGCTGGGCCTACCGCCCCGAGATCTCCATCATGGGGCCCGTCATCGGTTCGCACGTCGGCCCCGGCGCCGTTGCCGTCATCTGGAAAACCAAAGAACTGCGCAACGACTGAAAAAAGGGCGCACGGCGCTCAAAATAAATTGAAATCATCAGAAAAATATGGTATAATCATTCGGAAAGTACCATATTTTGTTTTTTTGGGAGGATTTTATGGCAAAGGACAAGGAACAGTTCGTCAACCAGATCGCGGACATCGAAACGGATTTTCCCCGCTGGTACACGGACGTCGTTTTAAAGACCAAACTCGTCGATTACGGCCCCGTCAAGGGAACCATGGTCATCCGCCCGTACGGGTATGCCATCTGGGAAAATATTCAGAAGGAGCTGGACAAACGCTTTAAGGCGACAGGGCATCAGAACGCCTATTTCCCGCTCCTCATTCCGTACAGCTTCATGACGCGCGAAGCGGAACACGTGGAAGGCTTTGCGCCCGAAGTTGCCGTCGTCACCGTGGGCGGCGGGGAAACGCTTGCCGAACCCCTCGTCATCCGTCCCACCAGCGAAACCATCATCGGGGAAATGTATTCCAAGTGGCTGCAGTCCTACCGCGACCTGCCCATCCTCATCAACCAGTGGGCAAACGTCGTCCGTTGGGAAAAGACCACCCGTCCCTTCCTGCGCACCAGCGAATTTCTGTGGCAGGAAGGTCACACCGTCCACGCCACCGAGGAAGAGGCGATGGAAGAGACGATGAAAATGCTGGGCGTGTATAAGGAATTTGCGGAGACCTGCCTCGCCATCCCCGTGTTTACGGGCAGAAAGACGGAAAAGGAAAAGTTTGCGGGCGCCGTCGCCACCTTCGGCATGGAAGCCATGATGCACGACGGAAAGAGCCTGCAGGCAGGCACTTCTCACTACCTCGGCCAGAACTTTGCCAAGGCGTTCGACATCCAGTTCCTGGACAAGGACGGCACGCATAAATACGGCTACACCACCTCGTGGGGCGTGTCCACCCGCCTCATCGGCGCGCTCATCATGTCGCACGGCGACGCGCGCGGCCTCATCCTGCCGCCCGTGGTGGCGCCCATCCAGGCGATCATCGTCCCCATCGCGGCGAAAAAAGAGGGCGTTCTGGAAGCGACGGCAAAACTCAAGGCCGACCTGCTTGCGGCTGGCATCCGCGCGGATGCGGACGTCTCGGACAACAGCCCCGGCTGGAAGTTCAACGAGTGGGAAATGAAGGGCGTGCCTCTGCGCATCGAGCTGGGGCCGCGCGACATCGAAGCGGGCAAGATGGTGCTCGTCCGCAGGGATACCCACGAAAAGAAGGAAGTCTCTCTGGAAAACGCCGCGCAGACGGTGCAGGAGCTGCTCAAAGAGATCCAGTCCAACCTGCTCGCCCTCGCGCGCGAACGCAAGGAAAAGCGCGTCGTCACCGAAGACAGTGTGGACGGCATCCTCAAGGGCGTGGAAGGGGGCAACTTTGTCAAGGCGGGCTGGTGCGGCTGCCGCGAGTGCGAGGACAAGATCAAGGAACTCACCGCTGCCAGCGCGCGCGTGATCGTCGAGGACGAGCACGCGGAAACGTGCGCCTGCTGCGGCAAAAAGGCAAAGCACGTCGTCCTGTTTGCAAGGGCATATTGATATTTTCGGACAGAAAGGCGCCCCGCCGCGCAAAATGCGCGGCGGGACGCCTTTTTTGAATGCGGCGGGCAAAGACCCGTTTTTCAAAAAAGCCGCCGAGGGGCGCGGCTTGCGCCCCTCGGCGGTTCGTATTGAAAATGAAGGCACGTAACGTCCTTTTAACGTCGTTTTTCCAGGTAGAGCGTAAGTTTTGCCCCCGCGGAAGAGATGGGACCCGCCTCAAAATTCTTTTTTTGCAGGGCGGGCAGAAAGCGCATGGGGGAGGCGCGGAAAGCGGCAATGCGCAGAGCGGGGCTTTCCCGTCGGAGCGTCTCGTCAAAGGAGCACAGGGCAGGCCTGTCCTTGGCAAGGCAGAGGGCGGCGTACACGCCCGTGATGCGTTCGCGCAGGAATGCAAAGGCGTATCGGTATTTTTCCGCGCTCAGCTGCGCCCGCGCGGCGTGGAAAAAACGCACCGCGTCCAATACCTGTGCCGCGCTCCACGGCAGGGGCTGCGCTTTGCAGAAGGGGGCGGGCACGCAGGCAGCGCTTTCGGCATACAGCAGCAGATCCAGCGCACAGCAGGGGCGTGCGATCTTTTTCACACGCTCGTATAATTCGGCGCGCACGGCAAATCCCGCGCGGGCGAGGGGGAAGGCGTCTTGTCCGAAAAAAGAGGGGACGTTCTGCGGAAATTGCGGCAAACTGTCCTTTTCCCGCAGGGAAAAGAGCAGCAATTCTTCCTCCCTGTTTTCCAGTTCCTTATAAAATTTTTCGCATTCGGGCGCGGGGCGGCAGGATTCGTCCGCAAACAGATAATACCTGCCCGTAGCCTCGTCGGAAAATTGCAGGAGGGGAAAGTTTTCTCCCTCCGCGGCAATGCCGAGTACCTGCGTTCCCTGCGGCAGAGTGCAGAGGATGTCCCTGTCAAACCTCCCGCCCGAAAGAAACACGCTCAGCGGCGCGGGCGGCGGCGCAGGCGGCGGTGTCTGTTTTTTCTTTTTGGACCAGAATGCCATGGCGTTCTCCTTTTGCAACAGTATAGCACGATCGCGGCAAACTTTCAAGCCTTTTTCAAAGCGGGAAAGAGAGCTTTCGTATCGTTTGCCATTTTGGCGGAAACATGATATAATCATATCATGATCGATTGGAACAGGGTGCGCGCCGTCATTTTTGACATGGACGGCACGCTGATAGACAGTATGCACATCTGGCAGGACGTGGACGAGCAGTTCTTTGCACGGCGGGGGATGCCCGTGCCGCAGGGGTATCAGGAGGAGATCGCCCATCTCGGCTTTCGGGAGTGCGCCCGCTACACGGTGGAAAAGTATCTTCCGCAGGAGCGGGAGGAAACGCTCATCGCCGAATGGCGGGAGCTTTCCCTGCACCGTTACACTTCGCCGGTTGCCGCAAAATATTTCAAGGCGGGGGCGCCGTCGCTCGTGCGGGCGCTGTATGCCGCGGGCAAGCGTCTCAGCCTTGCCACCGCCTCCTCGGAGGAGTTTTTCCTGCCCGTTCTGAAAACGGGCGGCGTGGCAGACCTCTTTTCCGCCTTCGTCACCGTGGACGAAGCGGGGAAAAACAAGGGCTTTCCCGACGTCTTTCTGCTCTGCGCAAAAAAACTGGGCGTGCGGCCGCAGGAATGCCTCGTGTTTGAGGACAACCTCACCGCCATCCGTTCCGCCAAAGCCGCGGGAATGCAGACGGCCGCCGTGTCCGACGGGCAGACGCTCGCCCATCATCCCGCCCTGCGCGCGGAAGCGGACGCTTTTATCGAAGATTTTTATGCCTTTTTAAAGCAAATCAACAGCGAGGAAAAAATTATGTACACTTCCAAACTCAGCCTCATCGAAACGGAGAGAGCCATCCGCGAGATCAAGACGGTATTCGAGGACGCCCTCTCGCAGGCGCTCAATCTCACCCGTATCAGCGCGCCGCTGTTCGTCACCCGTTCCAGCGGTCTCAACGACAATCTCAACGGCGTGGAACGCCCCGTGTCCTTTGAAGTCAAGGCGACGGGCGAAACGGCGGAAGTCGTGCATTCCCTCGCAAAGTGGAAGAGGTACGCGCTCGCCAAGTACCGTTTCGGCGTGCGGTTCGGGCTCTATACGGACATGAACGCCATCCGCCGCGACGAGGACATGGACAATCTGCATTCCATTTACGTGGACCAGTGGGACTGGGAGGCGGTCATCCGCCGCGAGGACAGGACGTTGGAATTCCTCAAAGAAACGGTGAAAAAGATCTATGCCGCTCTTCAGAAAACGGCGGAAACGCTCTGCCGCGAATATCCCGCTCTGGACAACTATCTCAGCGACGAGATCTCCTTTGTCACCACGCAGGAGCTGGAGGACGCCTACCCCGAACTCACGCCCAAGCAGCGCGAAACAAAGTATGTGCGCGAACACGGTTCGGCATTCATCATGCAGATCGGCGGCAGGCTGAAATCGGGCAAAAAGCACGACGGCCGCGCCCCCGACTACGACGACTGGAAACTCAACGGCGACATCGTTCTGCACTATCCCGTGCTCGACTGCGCCTTTGAAATTTCTTCCATGGGCATCCGCGTGGATGCGGAAAGCCTTGTGCAGCAGCTGAATGCGGAAAACTGTGCGGACAGGTTGGAGTATCCCTTCCACAAGGCGCTGGTTGCGGGCGAACTGCCCCTCACCATGGGCGGCGGAATCGGGCAATCCCGCCTGTGTATGTTTCTGCTCAACAAAATGCACATCGGGGAAGTGCAGGTTTCCCTTTGGGACAAAGCCACCGAAGAGTACTGCAAAGAAAACAATATCACGCTGATGTAGGAGTGAGAATATGCAGCCCGTTTATCTGGAGAAGAAAGGGAACACGAAGATCGTCTCTCACAGGGGACTGAGCGGGGTGGAGCTGGAAAATACTCTCGCCGCGTTTGTGGCGGCGGGCAACCGCTGCTGTTTCGGCATCGAAACGGACGTCCACGTCACCGCGGACGGAAAATACGTCATCCTGCATGACGACAGTACGGGGCGGGTGGGGGAGCGCGATCTCCCCGCGGAAAACAGTACCTTTGCACAGCTGAGAGAGGTTCGCCTGCACGAGCAGGATACGGACGGGTATTCGGATATGCAGAGGCTGCTCTCTCTGCAGGAGTATCTGCGCGTCGTGCGCCGCTATGAAAAGACGGCGGTCATCGAACTGAAAAATCCCATGGCAGAGAAATATATTGCAGAGATCGTGCAGATCTGCAAGACGGAATACGATCTCGAAAAGATCATCTTTATTTCCTTCTGTTTTGAAAATCTCGTGCAGGTCCGCAAGATGCTGCCGCAGCAGAAAATACAGTTTCTCACGGGAAAATATACTCCCGACCTCATTTCCCGCCTGACGGAATACGGCATGGGACTGGATATCTGGTACGGCGCTCTCACGCAGGAGCGCGTAAACGATCTGCACGCCGCGGGCATTGTCATCAACTGTTATACCTGCGACGATCCCGCCGACGCGCAAAAGCTCATTTCGTGGGGCGTGGACATGATCACGAGCAACATATTACTATAAAAGAAAAGCGGAGACTGCCGAAATCAGCGGTCTCCGCTTTTTTGTCAATTTGCAGACAGGGGAAAGACAGTCTGTTGTCTATTCCCTTGCCAAAAGCCGGTCGAGGGAAGTGTGAAAGTACAGGGACAGCTGATAGCACACTTCAAGACTCGGAATATAATTTTTTTGTCTCCATGTGGAAAACTGACTGCGAGAAAGTCCCGTTTCGGCGGCGATCGTTCCGTATTTTTTGTTTGCCTGTGTCTTCAGCTGTTCCAGCCGTTCGTAAAAAGAAAGGTTATCCAATGTTTTCCTGGGGGTGTTTTTGTCAGAAAGTCCGAGAAGATAGTCAATGGAAAGTTCCAGATAGTCCGAAATTTTGATCAGGGTGCGCGTACTCGGAAGAAGTCCTGCATTCATGGCACGGATAAATACATCTTTGCTGATGCCGATTTCCTTTGCGATCTCTGTTTTACTGCGCGTATCTCCGCGAAAAGCTTGCGTCAATCTTGCCTGAAATACAGAGGAAACGGAAAAGTCAATGTCTTTTTGATGCGGCATTTTTCCCTCCCAAGTGATGGTTTATGCAGAAGCATACCGTCCTTTGCTTTAAAAAGTTTGACAAATTTTCTGAGTTTTATTGCAGATCTCTTTAAATATCGTAATTTGTCTGCTGTTGTTTGAACGGGCGTGTATTTCTCTGAGAGGCCGAAGCATTCAGGCCGCTATACAGGAAATCATCGCTGTTTCGGCGGAATACAAACGTTTTAAACGGGAGCAGACAATTTATAAAAAAGGATAAATGTTCTATTTTCTATTTGCTTAAACACGCTTTTAATGATAAAATACTATCGTACTGAAAATGTACAAGAATATAGAAACACGAACTTAAAAAAGGAGATCAGACATGAAAGAAAAAAATTTACAAAAAAAGAATGAGGAGGGAAGGATGAATAGGGAAAAGGGACAAGGGGAAAGAAGGATGGAAGAGTGCGGTGCGGAAGCCGAGGGAAAAAAGAGCGGACAAGGAGAGAGGGAAAAGAAAGAGATCTCTGCGGAATTTGAGGAAAGAATGAACGAAAACAGCGGACAACAAGGCGGGAGCGGAAACGATCTTTTTATGAAAGCAGAAAAGAAATTGACCTGTGAACAGGAAGAATTGTATAGGGAACTGCAAAAACGGAATCTCTATTTTTTAAGGGAATACGGGAGAAAAGTGGGAGTTTCCCGCCCCACATCAAAGAAAAAGGGAAAGCTGATCGAAGAGATCGTAAAAATATTGACAAAGGAGGAGCCGCCGTCAAAGAGGAGCGGCAGGGGCGCTCCTCCGAAATCTTTCAGTTTTGGCGAAGACTGTGCTGCCGCTTCGGGGATTGCTGTTGCCGTGTTGAAGTTGACAAGGCGGGAGTTTGCCCTTTTGGCGGAACTGGTCTGTTTGGGAAACATTATCGCGGAAGCAAACGGGGAGAAAGAAAAAACAGAGAGAAGCCGCGAATTGACATTCAAGATCTGCCGGCAATGCTTTTTGTTTATGGGTGCAGGGGAAAAAGATCGCGGGCAAGGAGATACCCTGAAAAAGAGATAGAATTTTTTGCCGATTTTTGGATAAACTATTGAAATATGGTCAATTTGATGGTATCATGATGCCGAGAGGTAAGTGAAATGTAAATAATTCACAAACTTCGTTGAAACGCGTAATTTTTTCACTTTTCAAAAAATTTTTGCTCTGCATTTGACAAACCTCTCTCCATTTGATAAAATTTTATCGATAAAAAGTTATCAATAAACTTTTATCGATATCTGTTTGAGGGGAGCGGAAGAAATGGGGAATAACAAAGAATTGACCAACATTTCCAAAGCGACCATCGGCAGGATGCCGTCGTATCTGCGCTTTCTCAAAGAGAGGGAGCTGGCGGGGGAGAGGACGATCTCTTCCACGGCGATCGCCGAGGGGCTCAGCCTCAACGCGGTGCAGGTGCGCAAAGACCTTGCCGTCATCAGTTCGGTGGCGGGCAAACCCAAACTCGGGTTTGAGATCGCCGATCTGATCGCGGGGATCAACCGTTTTCTCGGTTACGACAACGTGACGGATGCGGTGCTTGTCGGCGCAGGCGGACTGGGCAGGGCGCTTGTGGGGTACGGCGGATTCAAAAATTACGGCCTGAACATTGTGGCGGCGTTCGATACTTCTCCGAAGCTGATTGGAAAGAGTTTCGGCGGCGTGCAGGTGTTCGACGCGGCGGAAACGTCGCGGCTCGTGCGGCGGCTGAACGTGCTCATCGGGATCATCGCGGTCCCCAAAGAGGCGGCGCAGCAGGTCGCGGACGAGCTTGTGGAAGGGGGCGTGCGCGCGATCTGGAACTTCGCGCCCGCAAATCTCGTGCTTCCGCAGGGTATTGCAGTTAAAAACGAGGATATGGCGGCATCGCTTGCGATCCTGTCCAAACGCCTCGCACAAATTTTAAACAGCGAAAAATAATTTTTGCAAGGAGAGGTCAAATGGAGAACGAAAAGATCGTAGACTCGGTTGAAGCTTTGATGGCGAAGATCGAACAGGTCAGAAAAGCGCAGGAAATTTTTTCCACCTACACGCAGGAGCAGGTAGACAAGATCTTCACTGCGGCTGCACTCGCTGCCAACAGCCAGCGTATCCCCCTCGCCAAGATGGCGGTTGCGGAAACGGGCATGGGCGTCGTGGAAGACAAGGTCATCAAAAATCACTACGCGGCAGAGTACATCTATAACACCTACAAGCACACCAAGACGGTGGGCGTCATCGAAGAGGACACGGCTTACGGTGTGAAAAAGATCGCAGAGCCTATCGGCGTCGTCGCGGCGGTCATTCCTACCACCAACCCGACTTCTACGGCGATCTTCAAGACGCTCATCTGCCTGAAAACGCGCAACGGCATCATCATCAGCCCGCACCCCCGTGCAAAGCACTGCACGATCGCGGCGGCGAAAGTGGTTCTGGATGCGGCCGTCAAGGCGGGCGCTCCCGAAGGCATCATCGGCTGGATCGACGTTCCTTCCCTGGAAATGACCACCACGCTGATGAAGACGGCGGACATCATCCTTGCTACGGGCGGCCCCGGCATGGTGCGCAGCGCGTACTCCTCCGGTAAACCCGCTCTCGGCGTCGGCGCAGGCAATACGCCCGCCATCATCGACGAAACGGCGGACGTCACCGTTGCGGTCAACTCCATCATCCATTCCAAGACGTTCGATAACGGTCTGATCTGCGCGTCCGAACAGTCTGTCATCGCGGAAGACGCGGTTTACGATGCGGTCAAGGCAGAGTTTGTAAAGCGCGGCTGCCATATCCTCACCGATGAGGAAAAGGACAAAGTCCGCAGCACCATGATCATCAACGGCGCGCTCAACGCCAAGATCGTCGGACAGAGCGCACCCAAGATCGCAGAGATCTGCGGCTTCACCGTAGAACCCACCGCAAAGGTGCTCATCGGCGAAGTGGAGAGTGTGGAGCTGGAAGAAGCTTTCGCTCACGAAAAACTCTCGCCCGTGCTGGCACTGTACCGCGCCAAAGATTTTGACGAGGCAGTCGCAAAGGCAGAGCGCCTGATTGCAGACGGCGGCTACGGCCATACTTCCGTGCTGTATATCAACCAGATCACCGAAAAGGCGAAGATCGCAAAGTGGCAGGAAGCGATGAAGACCTGCCGTATGCTCATCAATATGCCTTCTTCCCAGGGCGCTATCGGCGATATCTACAACTTCAAACTCACCCCTTCGCTCACCCTCGGCTGCGGCAGCTGGGGCGGCAACTCGGTTTCCGAAAACGTCGGTGTCAAACACCTTCTGAACATCAAAACCTTAGCGGAGAGGAGAGAAAATATGCTTTGGCTCAGATTGCCTGAAAAAGTTTACCACAAGAAGGGCTGCCTGCCCGTCGCTCTCGACGAACTCAAAAACGTCATGGGCAAGAAAAAGGCGTTCATCGTCACCGATAAATTCCTGTATGAAAACAACTATATCAAACCCATCACGGACAAGCTGGACGAAATGGGTATCCGTTATACCTGCTTCTACGATGTCGCACCCGACCCGAACCTCGCCTGCGCAAAGGAAGGCGCTAAGCTGATGGCGGAATTCCAGCCGGATACCATCATCGCTCTGGGCGGCGGCTCCGCTATGGACGCCGGCAAGATCATGTGGGTCCTGTACGAACACCCCGAAGTGGACTTCCTGGATATGGCAATGCGCTTCATGGATATCCGCAAACGTGTCTACACCTTCCCCAAGATGGGCGAAAAGGCATACTTTATCGCCATTCCTACCTCCGCAGGTACGGGCTCCGAAGTCACGCCGTTCGCGGTCATCACCGACGAAACGACGGGCATCAAGTATCCTCTGGCAGACTATGAACTGCTCCCGAAGATGGCAATCATCGATGCGGACTTCATGATGAATATGCCGAAAGGCCTCACTTCCGCTTCCGGTATCGACGCCCTCACGCACGCTCTCGAAGCGTATGCTTCCATCATGGCTACCCCTTACACGGACGGCCAGGCTCTGGTCGCTGCGAAGATGATCTTCGAGTATCTGCCCCGCGCTTATGCAAACGGTGCAAACGATCCCGAAGCGCGTGAGAGAATGGCGGACGCTTCCACCATGGCAGGTATCGCGTTTGCAAACGCATTCCTCGGCGTATGCCACTCCATGGCGCACAAGCTGGGCGCGTTCCATCACCTGCCGCACGGCATCGCAAACGCGCTGATGATCGACGAAGTCATCCGCTTCAACAGCGCAGAAGTTCCCACCAAGATGGGCACCTTCCCTCAGTACGCTTATCCTCATACCAAGAGAAGATATGCCGAGTTTGCAGAATTTTTGGGTATCACGGGCAAGGACGACGACGCTAAGGTGAAAAACCTCATCAAGGCGATCGACGAACTCAAAGAGAAAGTCGGCATCAAAAAGACCATCAAAGATTACGGCGTGGACGAAAAGAACTTCCTCGACCGTCTCGACGAAATGTGCGAACAGGCGTTCGACGACCAGTGCACGGGCGCGAACCCCCGCTATCCGCTCATTTCCGAAATCAAAGAAATGTATCTCAAGTGCTATTACGGTAAATAAGGAGGGGAATCAAAATGGCAGAAATCATTCAGAAAACGGACAAAAAGACCATTTACAGAGAGGGCAAAACGCTCGTCAAACTGTTCAACGAAAGCTATCCCAAGTCGGATGTGCTCAACGAGGCGCTCAACACGGCGCGCGTGGAAGAGGGGACTTCCCTCAACGTTCCCGCCGTGCATGAAGTGACCAAAGTCAACGGCGAATGGGCGATCATTCTCGACTACGTCGAGGGAAAGACCATGCAGCAGCTGATGGACGAAAACCCAGACAAGATGCAGCAGTATCTGGAAGAGTTTGTCGATCTGCAGGTGGAAGTGCTTTCCCAGAAAGTCCCTTTGCTCACCAAACTCAAGGACAAGATGCACCGTAAGATCAGCTCCACCAAGTTTGACAAGACCACCCGTTACGATCTGCACATCCTGCTCGATTCCCTGCCCGCACACGACAAGCTCTGCCACGGTGACTTCAACCCCGGCAACATCATCGTCAGCCCGGACGGCAGAAAGTTCATCATCGACTGGGCGCACGCCACGCAGGGCAACGCCCGCTGCGACGCAGCGCGCACCTACCTGCTGTTCTGCCTGGAAGGCAAGGAAGCGGTTGCGGAAGAGTATCTCAAACTCTTCTGCGAAAAGACGGGCATTGCAAAACAGCTCGTTCAGAAAGCGCTCCCCATCGTCGCTGCCAGCCAGACCACGAAGGCCGTTCCCGAAGAACAGGCGTTCCTGGAAAAGTGGGTCAACGTCGTCGACTACGAATAATTGAGAAAAAAGAGCGCGCGGCATAGCCGGTGATATGCGCCCCCAAAAGTTTGTATAAACTTTTGGGGGCGCATATTTTTATGTCAAAAGGAAAGAAAATTGACACAAAGTACATCGCAGAGTTCAAAACAGCGGTTATAATGTATACGAGCGAAAACTGTTTTATTTACAGAGAAACGAGGGGGCAACGCTGATATTTCATCCAGAAGAAAGGGAAACCGTATGGAGAACGGTGCGATGGGAAGCTTTTTCGGCAGACTTGAGGTTGAAATGATTTACGGAGAAATGTTTGAAACGGTGAACGGATTCGTTCACCGTCTGAGAGAATACATTGATTATCGGAAAAACGATTGAATTTCTCTCAAACTAAAAGGAATGAGTCCGGTGCAGTACCGAACTCATTACCAACATTTTAATTAATTTTTTGTCCAAACTTTGGGGTTCACTTCATTTTCGGCCTTCTTTTTTTGCGATAAAATTGACAGAGGGAAAAACTCATAGTATAATAAAAGAAAACATTTTTACCTGCAGGTTTGCACGGCGTCTGTTTTCGGGAGAAAGCGCGAAAGGGCGGCGGGCAAAAGTGCAGAATTTTACAAAGAGCATGAGTATTGAATTTTACGGGGAGATCTCCCTGCCCACAAAAAAACAGACGGAACGCCTGAAACGGATGTATTTCGCGCGCTGGATCTACGTTCTTGCCGTCATTCTTGCGGCGGTCGCGCTCGTGGTCGCCTTTACGCGCAGCGGATGGCAATTTGTCGTGCCGCTCATCTTTGCGGCGTTGCTCGGCGGCGCGGGATTGTTGTTCGTGCGCCTGCCGTACGGAAAAAAAATACAGGCGCCCTGGAAGGTGCGCGTCGTCATCGACGGGGAAGACATCGTCTGGACGCAGTACCTCCCGCAGAAAGAGGTAGTCAAAAAGAAAAAGGTGCAGGACGTCAAAAAGGTATTCCGCACCGCTTCCTGCTATTATCTCGTCTATAACGACGTCTCCAACGCCATCGTCTGCGAGCGCTGTCTGCTCCGACGCGGCACGTTCGACGCCTTTGAAATGTGTTTCGAGGGAAAGGTCGTCAAAAAACAGATCCCCAACTGATTTTTGTCAGAAAACGGGGGACAGGCAAAATGCCTGTCCCCCGTTTTTTTATTCGGGTGAATTATACTATTAAGTGCAACACATGAAAGAAAAAAAAGGAGTTCATACAAATCTGTGGTAAAATAGAGTTGCGAAACCAAATTTTGCCAAGGAGATCTGTATGAACTACAAACATTTTACCATAGAAGAGCGCTGTTGTCTACGAGAATACTATGTAAAAGGGAAAAGTTATCGGGAAATCGCAAGACTTCTCGGCAGAAATGTGAGTTCGGTATCGAGGGAATTACGGCGGAATTGTACTTTTTTCAGGGATATACCGAGATATTATCCGTATACGGCGCAAAAGAAAAGCAATTTGCGAAACAGCTACCGTCACCGCGGAATGTTCTGGAAACAAGAAGTATTGGATTACATAGACGAGAAATTATCGCAGACATGGTCTCCAGAACAGATAGCGAAAACACCATGCGGGATGAAGATGCCGTCATTCAAGACGATATATCGCTGGATAGATGAGAAATATCTGCGTTCTACCCTAAAGAATCTGCGCAGGAAAGGGAAAACGCGGAAAAGGATGGGAAACGGCGGAAGATTCACGACGGGAAAGAGTATCCGGAAAAGGGATAAAAGCGTATACAATCGCAAAGAATTCGGACATTGGGAAGCGGATACGGTAGTATCGGGACAAGGGAAAAGCAAAGCATGTTTTGCTACGCTTGCGGAGAGAAAAACAAGATACTATATAGCGATAAAGATCCCGGACAGAAAGGGAGAAACGATGGCGAAAGCGATCATAGCGGCACTGTCCGAATTTCCGAAAGAAGCGGTGAAAACCATCACATGCGACAGGGGGAGCGAGTTTGCATGTTGGAGAGAGATAGAGAAAGC
>ERZ1643249.738-NODE-738-length-35057-cov-7.304354_pt1 | contig 35057 bp, 32 predicted proteins | sample MGYA00579263_ERZ1643249 | MGnify/ENA primary metagenome ERZ1643249 (study PRJEB29033, sample SAMEA4952264) | chicken gut metagenome | biome: Broiler Chicken; feature: Gastrointestinal Tract; material: Caecum | place: Ireland | collected 2018 | study: Broiler...
GGATGGCGCTGCAGCTGTGCCTCGCTGTGTGCGGCGGAAAGGCCTTTCTGGGGCGGAAAACGAAGCAGTCTGAGGTGTTGACGGCCTGAGCAGCTATGCTGCGAAATCATGCGCAGCATGATGCCGTCAAGCAACGCGCAGCGTTGTTTCCGAAATGGGTGGCACACGAATGTGTGCAATATGGGCGGGAGAAACCAAGTTTTGCCGCTGGACGGCCCACAGCGGCTGCACAGCCGGGCTTTGCGGCTGGTGGATACCGCGCCAGAGGGCCTGCACCTCTGCCACCGGGCCGCGCCCATCGGGCAGGGCCTGGAGCAGCAGATCGAGGCGCAGCTTGCAGAATATCCGCACATTCGGCTGGTGGTGTTGGATACACTGCAAAAGGTGCGGTGTGTGAACGGCAGCGGAATGTCCTACAGCAGCGATTACGAGGACGCTGGAGCGCTCAAGGCGCTGGCTGACCGCAACGGCATCTGCCTGTTGGTGATTCACCACCTGCGCAAGATGGCGGATGATGACCCGTTCAACCGGCTGTCCGGCACCAATGGGTTGGCCGGTGCGGCGGACGGCACTCTGATCCTGATGAGCAACAAACGCCAAGATGGCACCGCCACCTTCTATGCCACCGGGCGGGACATCGAGGACGTGGAGGAAGAACTGGAATTTGCCGATTGCCGTTGGAGTCGGGCCGTGCCGCCGGAGCAACTGCGACTGACCTTGGTAGTCAACGCGCTGAAAAAGTTGCTGGCGGCGGGGGAGTTCCGGGGCACCGCCACTGAACTGGCAGCACAACTGGAAAGCCAGGGCAGCTATTGGAGCCCGGCGAACCTCTCCAAATATCTGCAAAGCCGTGATGAAGCGCTGGCTAAGTGCGGGATATTGTTGGAGACCAAGCGAACCAATAGCAAGCGACTGCTGTGTCTGCGCTATGAGGCGCAGGCCGGTGACACCTGTGACACGAGTGACGGCAGTGACGGGTGTGACAGATACAGCTATACAGGGGGTATGTCGTCACAACCGTCACCAGCGTCACGTCCGTCACTGGCGTCATGAATTTGAAACGATAGGGGGGGCCTGTATGGCATATATTCAACAGTGCGGAGAAAGAAAATACAAAATTACGGTTTGTAATGGATACAAACCGAACGGCCGGAAACGGATGCAGGCACGAACTGTTGATGTTCCCAAGGAGGTGCCGAAACGGGGTATCCAACAATACGTCATGGCAGAGGCTGAGCGCCTGGAAAAACGGTTCCGCACTGGCATCGACCAGAGCGAGAATACCCGGTTCGAGGACTATGCCAACCGTTGGCTGGACCGAATGTCCAAACGCTACAAGGCCAGCACACTGGAAGGCTATCGCCGGATGCTGGAGGCAGTATATCCCACTATTGGCGGCTTGCCGTTGTGCAAAATTCGCCCAATGGTGCTGGAGGAACTGTGCGAGGAACTGCGCCAGCGTCCCGGACGCGGCGGCCAGCCGCTGAGCGAAAACACCGTACATAAATACTTGGACACCATTTCCGCCGTTTTGCAGGATGCTGTGAAAAACGATATCCTGCTGTACAACCCGGCCCACCGCGTGGATAAACTGCGGGTAGAGCGCACGCCTCAACGCATCCCGCAGGCGTGGGAGATGCAGAAGTTGCTGCAATGCATTTTGCAGGAGCCGCTGCTCTACCGGGTGTATTACCTGCTGGCGCTGTCCACCGGCCTGCGCCGTGGAGAGTTGTGCGCCTTGCGCTGGCGGGACCTGCACGGCGGAAACCAGCTGCTGATCCAGCACTCCCGCAGCACGGTAGTGGGCAAGGGCGTGCTTGAAAGCGACACCAAGAGCCACCGCACCCGCGTGGTGGTGCTGCCCCAGCTGGTATTTGATTATCTGGGCGAGCTTCTTTTTGATCAGATTGTGGAAAACAATGGCATCTGCCCCGATGATTTAATTTTCGCCAAAAACGGAAAACCCATCCACCCGGATACTTTTAGCAGGCATTTACGCTGCCTATATGACCGTAACGGCTTTCCCAAAGACTACCACCTGCACACGATGCGGCACTTTTTCGCGACCTACCTGCTGGAAAACGGCACCAGCAAACAGGTGACCGCCGATCTGCTGGGTCACGCGGACACAGTGTTTCTCGAGCGCACCTACTGCCACCCGCAGGACACCAGCAAGGAGCAGGCGGCGGGGGTGTTGGATGCCATGTTGCAACCCGCAGATGCCGTTGCTTGGGAGCGGGAACAAAAAATGCTGGAAGCGGAAAACCAGTAAACCAATAAGACCGGAAGACAAAAGCAACAGGGAAGCCGTTTTATTCAGGGCTTCCCTATTGTACTATCTATGAAAATGACGGTTATGACGATGATGACGCTGATTTTGACATATCCCTATGTAGATGGGGTACCCTCAACGGTATCGTCATCACCGTCATCATTGTCACTTAAAAATGCGGGCATCATTGTTGACTCTGGTAGATTAATGGTCAGCCTTGCCGACAAAGTCTGTTGGGTTTGGTGATGGCTTTATCCACCTCGTTGTGGTAGTGTGAAACCAGGATAGCGGGCTTCTACACGGACAGGAGGTAACCATGAGAAAGAATGACATTCGCATTATGAAGATGGATTGCAACAATCGCAGCATCCTGATGCGGGCATTGTATGCGGATTTCTGTGCCAACAGGGAAGCAGGGCAACCGAATGAACACTACGCGGCTCTCATCATAAAGGTACATAATACCCCGCCCGGTAAACTGCCGTTGAACGGCGCAGAGTTTCGTCTGGCCCGAAACTCGCTCAACAACCTGCGCAATGCGCGCATCACTGCGGGCGGATACACTGATGCAGCCGATGCAGCCCTGCTCAAGCTGGTGAAAGCAAAACCGCTGTTTTGGCCGCTGGGATAAACTGCCACGCAAACCATATGCACAACAGCCCGGATGGAAAGTCCGGGCTGTTATTGTATTCCGAAAACCACTCGCTAGGCGAGTGGTTCAAAAGAAGACTTTTGTCGATGATGGAGAAATAGAGATTCTGAAGGAAGAACAAAATTAAAACGCAAAAATGAGAAATAGTTGTCGGGAAAACAAAAGAGGCAGCCGCCCAAAATGAGTGCAGACCCCACTTTCGCGGCTGATAGAGCGCACCAACGCGACGTGACGCGTGCCGCTAGTAATACAGGGTTTCACCCGTCTGTGCAAAACCCCCGGCTTCGCCGGGAGATATTTATTGGTTCTGGTGGATGTTCGGACAAACTTGCCGCCAAAGTCTGTAGGGTTTGGTGATAGCTATCTGGCGCAGAGGTTGGTATGCTGTGCAGTGCAATCGGAAAACGATGCCGAACCAAAGACATATTGACAAAGAAAAGGATGTGAGGCGAAATGAGTATAATCATGGATCTTTTTGACGGCTCCGTTTATCCTTATGAGCAGGTGGTGCCACGCAGTGAAGCATACAGGAAACTTCGTCGAGAAATTGCTGACCTGAGCCGAGAGCTGCAGAAGGAACTCAATAGCGAGGAATACGAAAAAGTGGAACGCTATCGGGATATGCTTTCAGACTCTTTCCATCTGGAAGGGGTGGCCTACTTTGGAGAAGGACTTCACCTGGGAATCGGTATCATGGCTGAGCTCTACGGCGTCCCCTCGAAATGTGAGACAGACGGAGCGGATGATTCTGGCGGAGAATAAGAAAAAATAGGGAGAAAGGCCGAACGCCACAGGTTGACATTCGGCCTTTTTGTATATGCGTTAGTCTGGATGGAACGTCCAGGCTGTCGTTGGTTCTGGTGAATCGTGTGGCGGTATTACCTCCAAAGTTTGTTGGAATTGGTGATAGCTATATGCCACAGAGGTTGGTATGCTTTGTGGTGTAGATAGTCAAAAACAATGACCAGACGCAGAAAAGCATCCAAGGCAAACCAAAGTGAATCACATTAGAAAGGACGTGGCAGTATGGCATCCATTCGAAAACGGGGAGAGAACAGCTACCTGATCGTGGTCTCCCGCGGGTATGATTACGAGGGCAACCGGCTGAAGTCGGCACAGAAAACCGTGCATCCACCGGTGGAACTAAAACCGAAACAGCGCGAAAAGTGGTTACAGGAACAGGCGGTGCTGTTTGAACGGGAAGTACACCACACCCCGGAACCGGTGAACAAAAGCATTACATTGGCGAAGTACATTGACCACTGGCTGGCGGAGGTGGCACCGAAAAAGTTGGCGAAAACGACCTACTCCCGCGACCAGCAGGACGTGCGGCGTATCTTGCCTGCACTAGGTCACTACAAACTGACCGACCTGCGCAAGGAAGTAATCCGGGATTTTTACGAGAAAATGCGCAAGACACCCAAGCTGACTGATGGCAAGCCCCTCGCTGAAAAATCCGTAGAGGGCATCCACAATACCCTTTGCAGCATTTTGAGCGATGCGGTGGAAGAAGGCTACCTGCTGCACAATCCGGCCTGGAAGATGTACAAACCGCAAGGAGAGAAAAAGGAGCGCCCGGTGGCGGACGAGGAACTGGTGCAGCGGTTGATCACAGCGCTGGAAGGACAAAGTCTCAAATATGAGACCTACTTCAAACTGGTGCTGGCCACCGGGATGCGCCGGGGTGAAGCCTGCGGGCTGCGGTGGAGTGACATCAACTGGAAGCGATGCAGCATCCATGTGCAGCGCAATGTGGTAAAGTTGAGCCACGAACCCATCTTTGTGAAGCCGCCCAAGACAGCCAGTGGTGACCGGCTGGTCTACGTCAGCAAGGAGATGGCGAAGCTGCTCAAATCCTGGAAACAGCAATGCGCCTGGGAGCGGCAGCAGGCGGGAGAAACGCTGCAGGAAGATGACTACTTGTTCCGCCAGCCCAGCGGAGACCCGATGGTGCCGACCACGTTCACGTTCCGTTTCAAGAAAATCCTCAATCAGAACGGTTTGCCGGAGAATCTGAATGTACACAGTTTACGGCACACAAACGCAAGCCTGTTAATTGCCCAAGGTGTGGATGTCCGCACCGTGGCCAGCCTGCTGGGACATTCCCAGGCCAGTACGACGCTGGACATCTACGCTCATGCGTTCGACAAGAAGAAGCGGGAGGCCCAGGAGAAGCTGGGGCAAGTGATGGGGCTGTAATGAGTCTGCACCAAAGAAAATAAATAAGAACAGCGTTCCAACATAGCGAGGAAACGCTGTTCTTTTAGTTTGATAGAAAGAATTTCAGCCTTAAACCTTTCGGGTCCGATGTATTCACGCACTGTATTAGCTGTTTTGTTATGGGAGGTTCTTTCCCTGTATGCTCGCCATTGATTTTCAAAAAAGTAGTTCAGTTGCGGGATGGAACAAACTTTCCGTCAAATACAGCGCACTTCATATGTTGGGCTGAGCTGAACCTCATTGCCGTGCTGCCGTTGTCCAGCTGGCAGCGGAAGCTGTCTGGCATGACCTTGTCCTTGCCGCGCAGTAGCACGGCAGCCTTGGCGGCAACGCGGCCGAGGGGCTTGCCCGCGGCGTCGATCACATACCACTTGCGGTCAACCATCTCTGCGGGTTTTGCGAGAGTAGTGCTCATAGCGTAAACTGCCATCTTGTTTCCAAAGCGCCGGGGCGGCGCCAGTTGGGGCGCGCCCTGCTTATTGGCAAAGCACGGCAGCGCGCCGCGCCGTTTCGCGCATGAATGATTATAGCCAATTGGCGCTGGCGCGTCAATACCAAAATAGCAGAAGAATGGATTCGGAGTTTGTATCCTCTCATATTCTCTTGTATTCTCTTGTTATCTTTCAAATTCGAATGCGCGTTTTTTCGAAGAATTGCTACGGCGTTGTGCAGCCTGCCCAAAACGCGGCGCAGGGGGCGGCAAAAGCTCCAAGCGGCTGCCACCATTGGCACGTTTTGCCGGCGTTGGGCCTTTTGCGCCGGCGATTTGACAGGGTACGGCGGCTATACTATGATAAAGCTATATGAAAGCAGGAAAGCATCGGCGGAAAGGGGAGACCCCAATGGAACAAAGCGATACGGCGTATAAGCGCCTTCCGTTCCGCATCCGTTTGATGCTGCTGATCCTGCTGGTCTCGATCCTGCCGATTTTGGTGTTGCAGATGCTTTCTTATGCGACCATTAGCCAAACGGTAACAGAGAACACGCAGCAGATCTGTGAGAACAACAATGCGGCGGATGCCCAGGCAATTACGCTGCTGCTGGAACGATATCAGACCGTGGCCGATAAGGTCAGCGCCAACCTGGAAATTTTAGAAAATATTGAATACCTGAATGTTTGGGACAGCCGCAATTACCGCTTGGCCGGCACCCGGATCCGCGCAGAGCTGTACGATATCGTCAGCCCGTATCCCGAGATCCTGGGCATCTGCATCGTGACACGGCAGGGTGAGATGTTGTTCCAAGACAAAGTGACCCAGTCTGTGCTGGAAAGCTACATTGTGCCGGCTGAAAACTTGTGGTATGCGCCGGTGTATCAGCAGACGATGGACAGCCACGAATTTTTGTATCACCCGACGGAACAGCGCAGTGGAGCCTATGGCGAGCGGCAGGTCATGATCATGTCGCAAAGCATCCCGGACCATACCGGCGTGTCGGACCAAAACATGGGTGTTGTGCTGCTGTATGTGGACGAAGCGGAGGTGGCGGCGCTGCTGGATATGCGGGGGCAGGATGGGCTTTCGGTCTCGTTTTTAACAGATGCGGAAGGCCGGGTGCTGGCTTCGCCGCAAAAAAGCGCGATCGGATACCTTTTGCAGCCCGCGGCGGCCGACCCGGCGGCTGCGCCGGGCATGCAGGACGCCGTGCGCCTGACAGAGGAGCAGCTGCACACCGGGCAACGCTACGCATCGGCCTGCAGCGCGCTGGAAGGCGGCCGCCTGCGGCTGTACAGCGTGATGCAGGAGGGCAGCTCGGCATATGCAACGCGGGCGGCCACCGTGACCACCATCTTGTTGGCGGCGGTGCTGACCATGATCAGCGTGCTGATCGCCTGGCGGTATACCGTGCGGGTCGGCCGGGATGTGGGGGATATCCTGGATACGATGGATAAAGCCAACCAGGGGCGCCTGGATGTGCGCAGCGCCGTGCGGCGCAAAGACGAATTCGGCGCGATATCGGGGCACTTGAACCATATGCTGGAGCGCATCCAGGAGCTGCTGCGGCGGACCGAAGAGGCCAAAGACCGCCAGCGCACCGCCGAGATTCAGGCGTTGGAAGCCCAGATCAACCCGCATTTTATGTTCAATACGCTGGATTCGATCAACTGGATGGCCATTGAGAACGGCCAGTACGAGATCAGCCAAATGCTTAAATACCTTAGCGAATTGTTCCGCTATGCGGTGCGCAGCAGCGAGATCGTAGAGATCCGCACCGAGATCGAGCACCTGCGGCAATATGTCTATTTGCAGCAGCGGCGCTACGCCTATGCCTTTGTTTGCCGCATCCATGTGGAAAAACAGCTGGAGGCCTGCCACATCCACAAACTGCTGCTGCAGCCTTTGGTAGAAAACGCGCTGCTGCACGGATATGATTTTTCAGAGCAGAACGAAGAACGGGAAAATATCATCCATGTGTCGGTGGCGTCGGCGGTGCCGGGGCTGCTGACGATTCGCGTCCAGGACAATGGCAAGGGCATGGAGGAAACGCTGATGCAGCAGCTGAATGCCGGGGATTTGACGCAGCCCCGGCAGGGCCAAGCGATCGGAGTCCGCAATGTGATCGCCCGCGTGCAGATGTACTACGGCGCGCGCGGCAGCGTCCGCTTTTTCAGGTCCCCGCAGGGCGGGTTGACGGTGGAGATTCAGATTCCGCTGGAACAGGAGGAAAAAGAATGAAGATCGTGCTGGTCGAAGACGAAGCCGGCGCGCGCAACGGCATCTGCAATATGCTGCGCCTGCATACTCGCCATGAACTGTGCGCCGTTGCCACCAACGGCGAGCGCGGCTGCGAGGAGATTCGCGCCCACCAGCCGGACCTGGTCATTACCGATATCCGTATGCCCAAAATGTCTGGCCTGGAAATGATGCGCACCTTAAAACAGGAAGGCTGCAAGGCCGAGTTTTTGATCCTTAGCGGTTATTCAGAATTCCAATACGCGCAGGAGGCGCTGCGGCTGGGGGCGGCGGATTATCTGCTGAAGCCGGCCACGCCGGAGATCCTGACAGAGAGCATTGCCCGTGTGGAAGAGCGGCGTTATGCCGAGGTCAAATACACTCCCACCGTTGAATACCTGATGCAGCAGCTGTTAGAGGCGCCGACGCCCGACGCCGGCAGCACGGTGCTGCAGCAGATGGCGTGGATCCTGCGGGTCTCGCCGCAGCAGCCGTGCGCGTTGCTGCTGCTGCACCTGAACAACTGCCGTAAAAAAGACGAGGCGTACCGGCGCTTCCACCAAGCGGTTTGCACCGCGGCAGAGGAGCTGTGCCTGGAGGCCATGCGCCTTGCCCCGCTGACGCCCCGCCTGGGGGTGCTGGGCGTGGTGGGCGACTGCGACAAAATGCCGCGCCTGAAAAATATGCTGGAGCGGTATCTTTTGCCTGAACTGCAACAAGAGTATGACTGCACGGCGGCCTTTTTGCGGATTCCGACTTTGGTGCACTTGAAAGAAGGAATCCAGCAGTTGGAAGAATTGCTGCTTTCGGGCGAAGAAGCGCCGCAAAAATTGCTGTGCGAGCTGCGCTGCCAGGGCGATGGCGCGGGGCGGTATCCGGCCGGGCTGGAAAATGAGGTAAAGCTTTCGGTCTTCCGCCATGAAAGCGAGCGGTTTGTACAGCTGACCGAGCAGTTTTTGGCGGTGGTGCGCGCCGAGATCCACAGCGGCGCCGAACAAAAAGACGCGTTGCTGCGCTTTTTCAGCATGGTGACAATGCAGATTCAAGAGTTTTACGGTGAGAGCGCGCAAGGGGCTATCCATAACGGAAATTTGTACCGCATTTTAGAAGCTGTTACCACCAAGGAGCTGACAGACGCCTGCCAGAGCATTGAGCAGGTGATTGCGGAATTTTTGCACGCCCGCGAGACCAAAACCAGCCTTGGCCGCCTGGTGGGAGAAACGATTCGCTATATCGAGCAAAACTTCCAGCAGATTTTGGACCAGAAAGAGATTGCGGCACATCTGGGCGTTACGCCGGAATATCTCAGCGCACAGTTCACGCGGGAGACCGGGGTATCTTTCTCTGCCTACATCCGCCAGTATCGCATCCGGCAGGCAAAGTATTACTTGGTCAACACCGACCGTAAGATCCAAGAAGTGGGCGCTGCGGTGGGCTATGGCGAGCCGGCGTATTTTAACCGGACCTTCCGCGCAGAATGCGGGATGACGCCGACAGAATACCGCAAAAATTTCAAGGCAGGAAAATTATGAAACGCACCATCGCTACCTTGCTTTTGCTGATTTTTGGCGCGATGCTGGCCGCCTGCGCCTGGCGGGCGGAGACCGACCCGGCGGCCCCGCCGGAAAAAAGCGTGGTCCGCCTGGCGGCGCCGTATGACAACCCGCAGAACACACAGGTACTGCAACAGCTGGTCGACCGCTATAATGCGCAGCAAGAGCAGGTCGAAGCGCAGCTGCTTTTGTATGCTTACCCGGATTATGGGCAAACCTTGCAGGCGCTGGCGACCAAGGGGGAACAGCCGGAGCTGATGCTGGTGGACAATGCCGAGATTCCGGCGCTGGCGCGGCAGGGGACGCTGGCGATTATTGAGGTGTGGCTGAATACCACAGGGCTGATGGATCAACTGGACCCCGACCTGCTGGTATCGCCCGACGAGGGCGAGGCGCTGTATGCCTGCCCGTTCCTTTGCTGGACGTATGCGCTGTACTGTAACCTGCATGATATCACCGGGGAAGAATGCCGCCAGTTGACCGACTGGCAAGCCTTTTTGCAGACGGGGCAGAAATATTCCGGAACGGGCAAATCGATCTTTGCCATTGCCGCGGCCGATACCGAGGAACTGACCTACCAGTTCCAGGAACTTTTGCTGGCCGAACAAAGCAACCTGCACACCCTGCGCGTGGCCGAAGATTGCCGCGCGCTGGAAGGGCTGGCGGCCCTGGTCGCCGACGGCTGCCTGCCGCAGGAATGCCTGGACTGGAACCAGGCAGACCTGACACGCCGCTTTGCGCAGGGCGCGCTTGTCACCATGCTGAACCGCTCTACGCAGGCCGCCTACCTGCGCACGCTGGACCCCTCGTTTGAATGGGAGATGCTGCCGCTGCCGATCGGCGAAGGGGGCGGCCATGTTATGGGGATCCAGAGCATTGTGGTCTCGGCGGCGGCCGGGCAGGAAGCCTACGACCTGCTGGAATGGCTGATGCAGCCGCAGCAGGCCGAGACGGTGGCGACGCAGCTTGGCAGCATCGCGGTGCGCACCGACGTACAGCAGCAGCTGGCGGACAGCACGCCCGCCTGGCAGCAGGAATTGCGCTATGGCGGGAACTTCCGTTCCTGGTCTATGATGTCCCGCGCCATCCGCACCGGCGTGCGGGACCTTTTGATGGAGCAGAAAACCGCGCCCGCCGTACTGCAAGATATGCAATATACGATCGACCGCTATTATATCTGGTAAGGATCAGTGTGCAGGGGGCGGCACCGCCGGGCGCGCCCCAAAAACGCTGTGCTCCCTTTGCGGGCCAGTGCAACGCATCCATGTGAGAATCGCCAACCGCAGCCGATGGCGACGCCCTAGGGCAGGGGCGCGCCGGCGGCTGCGGTATTTTTTTGCCCCGCCGGCCATGGCGCGCAGACGTGCCGGGAAGAGGGCGGGCAAAGCGTTTGGCCGGGGCCGCCCCCCGTGATGCTGGATTAAAATGTGACAAAAAAGACAGGATATATTTGTAAAATAGATTATTTTTGTGCAAGATTGTTAAAATCTTTTTATTTACGGCAGAAACCCCACCCGATACAATAAAGACAACATCAAGGCAGGCGGCAGGGGATAGGCCCGGCGCACAAAACCGCTGCCGCGGCTGCCGGCAAAATCAAACTGGAAAGAGAGGAATCCACATGAAAAAGAAGAGCATCAGCGTATTGTTGGCTGTTGCGATGGCGGCGGGCTGCCTGGCGGCCTGCGGCACCGACGCGCAGCCGGAAAGCGCCAGCACCACGAGCGGCTCGGCGGCCGAGTCTGGCAGCCAGGCTGCGCAGAGCAGCGGCGAAGGCGAAAAAGAAAAAGTGACGCTGACCGTGATGTTCCGCGATTCGGGCCAGGGCGAGGAAGGCCCGGCGTATCAATGGATGCAGAAGGCCGCCGAGACCTATTCCAGCGACAAGTACGACGTGACGATCGAACTTTCGCCGATCACGGCCAGCACCGGCGACTATTACTCTAAAATCGCCCTCAACCTCTCCTCGACGGACGCCTGCCCGGACCTGATCCTGGAGGACAGCTTCCAGGTGGCGTCGGATGTCAGCGCCGGCTATCTGGCGGACCTGACCGACTACCTGGCCGACTTTGATGAATGGAACAACGGGCTGTTCATTGAATCGATGAAAGCCAGCGGCCAGATGGTCGACGGCAACTATTATACGGTGCCCATCTGCACCGACACCCGCCTGCTTTTCTTCAACAAAGACGTGTTTGAGCAGGCAGGCCTGCCGACCGACTGGCAGCCGGAAAGCTGGGAGGATATCCTGGACGCGGCCCGCGCGATCCGCGACAACTGCGGGGACGATGTGGTGCCCCTGTGGCTTTCTTCCGGCGCGGCCGAGGGCGAAGCGACCTCGATGAACTCTTACGAGATGCTGCTGTCCGGCTGCAGCGATTTCCTGATGGAAGGCGACCAGTTCATCACCAGCAGCCAGAGCATCCTGGACACGCTGAATTTCTATAAGACGGTTTATACCGAGGACCTTGGCGCGCCGCTCTCGGTCATCCTCAACGGCAGCGCGGCCGGCACCGGCGCCAAAGAATACCTGCCCGCCGGCAAGCTGGGCATCTATCTGGACGGCTGCTGGACGCCGCAGTATTACTACACCGACGGCTCGGCGCCGTGGGCTGAGTTTGAGGACAAGCTGGGCATCGCGCTGATGCCGACCAAGGACGGCGGCGGCTACACCACCATGTCTGGCGGCTGGGGCCTGGCCATCCCGGAAAACTCTGACAGCAAAGACGCCGCATTCGATTTCTTGAAGCACGCGGTCACCGATCCTTCGCTCGAGATCTATCTGGTCAAAAACGGCAACCTGTCGGTCTTGACGGATAACAGCCACTTCACCGGCGAAGGCTTGGATGTCTCGTACGCACAGACGCCGTTTATGGACGAGATCACCGAGTCGGTCCAGTATGCAAAGTTCCGCCCCCAGGACGAAGATTACCCCACGGTTTCGACCAATATCTACACGATGGTCGAGGCGGTGGTGACCGGTACGGACCCGCAGGAGGCCATGGATAAGTTTGCCACAGACGTGGCCAACGCCATCGGCGCAGAGCGCACCGTCAGCAAGTAAACACAACGCGGCAGTGCTGATCCCCTGCTGCACGGGGCGGCTGCGCAGCGCGGCCGCCCCGCAATTTTTACGCAGAGCCTTTGGCCCGGCAAAAGGCGTCCGCCGGCAGGGCAAAGCGGATGGGAGATACCGATGAGACAGAGACATCGTTTTGATTTGATCCAAAAGACTTGGTTGATCTGGCCCGCCGTGATTTTAATGCTGATCTTTTTTATTTCGCCGATCATCCTGACTTTTGTCTACTCGTTTACCAACCTGGCGCTGACGGGTTCGGCGGCAAAAGACGTGCAGTTTATCGGCCTGGGCAACTATATCCAAATGTTCAAAAACACGGATGTCTGGCTAAGCATCCGGGCGACGCTGATCTTTTTGGTGGGGTCGGTGGTGGGCCAGCAGATCCTGGGCTTTTTCATTGCCTTTTTGATGCGGGGCCTGCACACCGGTTTCCGGCGGGTGATCGGCCCCTGCGTGCTGGCCGGCTGGGTCATGCCGGAACTGGTAGCGGCTATGAGCCTGTACGCCTTCTTTTCTGACAACGGCACCCTCAATGCGATCTTAGAGACGCTGTTTGGCCTGGATACCATCCCCTGGCTGTACGACCACGCCATGCTGTGCGTGGTGGTGGCCAACATTTGGCACGGCACGGCGTTCTCGATGCTGATGTATCAGGCGGCGCTGGATAACGTCCCGCATGATATGGAAGAGGCCGCGATCATTGACGGCGCCACCCGCGTGCAGATCTTGCGCTACATCACCATCCCCTACATCAAAGATACCATTTCTACCAGCCTGATGCTCAACACCCTGTCGACGCTGGGAGTGTATACGCTGATCTATACCATGACCGGCGGCGGCCCCAATATGGATACCATGACGCTGCCGCTGTATATGTACCGGCAGGCGTTTACCGGCTATCAGTTGGGGTATGGCACGGCCATCTCGATGATTTTGCTGGTGATCGGCATCGTGTTCAGCGTACTGTATACCCGCCTGTGCCGGGACCAGATTTAAAGGGGGAAAAACCGCATGAACCGAAGCAAATTTATCGATAAGCAATTGCCCTATCTGGTCCTGGTGGTCATCGCCGTCTTGTTTGTTGTACCGCTGCTGTGGGTGATCTTGGCCTCGCTGGACGCCAACCCGCTGCAGTCCATCAAGATCCCGCAAGAGTGGACGCTGGACAACTACATCGAGGTGCTGACCAGCGCCAAAAACCAGTTGGCTTTTGCCAACGGCTTGGTGATCTCGCTGGCGCAGGCGGTGCTGGTGGTGATCCTGGCGGCGCTGGCGGCGTACCCGCTCTCGCGCTATGAGCTGAAGCACAAACGGATGTTTATGTTCACCATCTTGTTTATGACCTCGCTGCCCATTACGGCGCTGATGGTGCCGGTCTACCACCTGTTTTTGAACCTGCGCCTGTACGACAACCGGGTCGGCGTGATCTTGTTCCAAAGCGCGTCGTCGCTGCCGTATGCCATCTGGATGATGAAAAACTTTATGGACTCGGTCCCGACCGAACTGGAGGAAGCCGCCTGGGTAGACGGCGCGACCATTTGGCAGGGGATCCGCCGTGTTGTTACGCCGCTGATGGTGCCGGGACTGTGCATGGTGGGGGTCTACACCTTCTCGGGCAGCTGGGGCAACTTCTTTGTGCCGTATATCCTGCTGGGCAGCGCGTCCAAGTTTACGGCGTCGATCACGCTGTATCAGTTCTTTGGCGCCTATGGCCAGATCGCCTACGGGCAGCTGGCGGCCTATTCCGTCTTGTATACCGCGCCTTCGGTCATCCTGTATACCATCACACAAAAGTTTATGTCCAAAGGCTTCAGTATGCAGGGCGCTACCAAGGGGTGACAGAAATCATATAGAACACAGGAGGTTTTGTTATGAGCAAGTTTTACATTGCCCGCAACGAGGAGATCCGCTGCGAGTATAACGTGGACGGGTTTGCCATCACCGAGCTTTTGCCGGATACCCACGACGGGACGGTGCGCAACTACAAGTGCTTTTTGAAAGCGGGCAGCGAGGTAAAGCCGGCGTGCTATGCCGATAAGATCGTGCTGTACTTTTTCGGCAAAGGGAAAGGGTATGTGGCAGACACCAAGGATGCCTACCCGATCGAGGAAGTCAGCTTTTACATCCCGGACTTTGCGCGCACCCCGTTTACCATCCATGCTTTTGAGGATATGGAATATGTGATGGCCGTTGTGGATATGTACGACTGCGACTGGCAGGACTACAAGGCGTCCCATCTGCGGCTGCCCTACTTCCGCCCGCTGAGCCGCTGCGTGAAGTATGACCAGGACTGCAAAGGGCCGCACACCACCTCCTGGCAGGTGTTAAGCTCCAAAGAGCTTGGCCACGTGATCGTCGGCGCGGTGCGCGCCGTGGGCGAGGGGACGATCGAAAAGGGGCATCCTTCCGTCCATCAGTGGAACTATTGCCTGGGAGATTCCGACTTTGATATGACCGTGGATGGCGAGACGGTCCACCATGTGGCCGGCGAGTGGAGCTTTATCCCGGCCGGGCCGGACCACAGCTTGGTGGCGCAGCCCGGCAAAGAGGTCTTTTACATCTGGTTCGAACAATTCACCCGCAAAGACCGCGATTTTATCGTGACGCTGGACCGGGAGCAGTAAAACAGGAGGAAACCCGATGAAATATGCGTATATCGCCCGCGAAGCGGATATGAAACAAGAGTTCGACGCTAACGGTTTTGCGTGCTGCGAGCTTTTGCCCGGCAGCTATGACGGCGGCATCCGCAACTACAAATGCTGGCTGAAGGCGGGCTGCCAGGTCAGCCCGGAGCTGCGCGCCAAAGATACGGTGCTGCTAATGTTCGGCAAGGGCAAGGGGTATATCACCTCGGCCAGCCAGATGCACTGCATCACTGAGCCGTCGTTCTACGTGCCGGCCTTTGCGCAGGAGGCCTATACCGTTCATGCTCTGGAAGATATGGAATTTGTGATGAGCGTGATCGAAATGAACGAGTGGGACTGGCAAAAATACAACGAATGCCATGTGCGGCTGCCCTTCTTTATGAAATATACAGACGGCACCGTCTACGACCAGGACTGCAAAGGCCCGCACACGACCTCTTGGCTGATTTTGGGCCGCGAGCAGATCGGGCGCATCATGCTGGGCGTGGTCCGCGCGGTCGGCGAAGGCACAACGGAAAAAGGGCATTCCACCGTAGCGCAGTGGAACTATTGCCTGGGCGATGCCGATTTTGAGCTGACGGTTGCGGATGCGCCGGCCGAGGCGCACAAAGCAGGTGAATGGAGCTATGTGCCGGCCGGGCTGGACCACAGCCTGGTGGCCAAGCCGGGGAAAGAAGTGTTTTATGTCTGGTTTGAACACTTTACCCGCGAGAAGGATTTCAGCCTGACGCTGGCGGCAGGGCAGACCGTACAGGACGCTTTGAACCACTAAAACGCCGCGCCGGCGCAAAACGGCCGCGCAGCGGGCAAAGCCCGGATCGGGCGCCAACCAAAATGCCCGCCCGGCAGTTCCATCCTGCCGGGCGGGCATTTTGCGCCGGCAGCGCGCTGCCGGCAGAAAAGGAGATGTGGGATGAACAAGAGAGATATCCTTGTCGATCAGGTGTACAACCTAACCGCCGGGCTTTTGTATGCGGTCAGCATCAGTTACTTTGCGCAGGGGGCCGACTTTGCACCGGGCGGCATCTCGGGGGTGGCGCTGATCCTGCGCCACCTGTGGGGGGTGCCGCTGGGGGGCGCTACCCTGGTGCTCAACATCCCGCTGGTGCTGCTGTGCCTGCGCTTTTTGGGTAAGCTCTTTTTGGGCAAGACCCTGGTCAGCATGATGTGGTGCACACTGTTTCAGGATGTGGTTTTCGCGCGCATCCCCTGCTATGCGGGCGACCCGCTGCTGGCCTCGCTGTTTGCCGGCGTTACCTGGGGCGCGGCGCTGGCGCTGCTGTATATGCGGGGGTCGTCCAGCGGCGGTACTGATTTCCTGACCATGTCAATTAAGGTGACACGGCCGTATCTTTCCGTCGGTATTATCACGGGCAGCATCGACCTGGTGGTGATCCTGTTGGGGTGGGCGGTGTTCGGTACGGTCGATTCAGTGCTGTACGGCCTGCTGACAACGGCCTGCACGTCAATCGTGATCGATCAAATGATGTACGGCAGCAGCTCCAGCAAAATGATTACCATCATCACGATGCGGGGCCAGCAGATCGCAGACGCCATCTCGCGCGAGTGCGAGCGCGGCTCTACCATGCTGCGGGCGGTGGGGACCTATACAGGCACCGAGCGGCAGATGCTGATCTGTGTTTGCGCCCGCCCGCAGGTCTACCGCATCCGCGCCGCCGCCTACCAGATCGACCCGGGGTGTATGTTTATGATTTCGGATACAAGCGAGGTGTATGGCGAAGGGTTCATCGATCCGGCAAAAAAATCAGCCTTTTTGTGACCAGGCCAAGGCTGCGGAGACCAGGGCATCACGCAGGGCGGCGGCTTTGGCGCGGCAACTGCGATGCCGGCTGCAGGGGGGCGACCATCCGCCGGGGATGTTTGGGGCGGATGGCGAAAGCGGGGGCAATACGAAGCAAACAAAAGACAAAAGCGAGAGACCACAAATAACGACGGGTCCCTCGTGCAGACTATTGAAAGAGGTCACCGGGAGGCGGCCTTTTTTCTCGAATTTGGGAAGAGAATGCGATATAATGGTGTGGGGGGATAAAAATGCTGGTAAAGAACGCAGAGAATCGAGAACAGCTTGAATTTGTAAGTTTGGAGAACATGGTCCCATCGGAGTACTTGCTGCGAAAAATCGACGCGGCAATTGATTTCAAAAAATATACAAATTTGTAGAAAATCTGTACTGCGAGGACAACGGTCGGCCAAGTGTTGATCCGGTGGTACTGTTCAAGATTGTGCTGATCCAGCATATCTACGGGATTACTTCCCTTCGGCGAACCCTGGAAGAAGTGAGTATGAATCTGGCATACCTCTTCATTCATTAGATATCCACTGAATGAAGAGGTACCGCACTTTTCCACAGTGAGTTACAACTTCAAGTACCGATTCAAGCATTGGCTCCTACACTTAAAGTAAGGGAATAACAGTTCAATATCCCGTTGCCGCCGCAAAATTCCCAGCAAAATAAAAAACTGATAAAATAGTCCCTGTGCCAACTGCTAGCTAAATAAACCGGCACAGAAGGGAAGTTCCCTATGGACTATCTTATCAGTTTTGCTGTATCTGTCATGGCCAATATCGCAGTGTACATTGTCACAAAGTGGATCGACAAGCACGAACCATGACAAAACAAAAATGTCGCTGTACGGCAATACAGCGACATTTTTTGGTGCGGCTGACAGGATTCGAACCTGCGGCCTTTCGGGTCGGAGCCCGACGGCCTGCTGCTGTTGGGCGACTGGTCCGACCTGAAAACGCTGGTGCCCAAACACAACCGCCTGCTGGGCTGGGGGCTCATCGTGCTGGGCGTGTGGGCGCTGTACGACCTCTTTATCGAGAACCTGCTCTACGACCTGCTGGCCCGCATCTCGCCCGAGCTGGCGTGGAGCGTCGTTGGCGGCATCCCCACCGTCGTTGTGGCTGCGGCCCTCATCGCCGCCGGCATCTGGCTGCTGGGCCTGCACCCGCAGCGCAAGGACGACGACAACAGCCTGCCCCCCTACCCGCAGGGCTGACCGCCCGTCAAATGGCGCGGGCCGCGCCGCCCAAGGCGTGCGCGTCTTTCCGATAATACAATTTGTATAAAATACTGTGAGGTAAACAAAATGGAGGAAAACAAGACTGCGGCCCCCAACGCCGCCGAACCCGCCGCGCCCCGCCCCAAAAAGGTGCGCCGCGTGGGCACCGTCGCCTTTGCGCTGCTGTTGATCGCCGCCGGTATTTTGCTGCTGGTGCAGCAGTTTGTGCCGGATTTTGACCTGCTGGCCATCGTGCGCTTTGCGCCGGTGCTGCTGATCGTGCTGGGGGCCGAGGTGCTCTACTACTCGGCCAAACCCGACGTAGAGGTCAAGTTCGGCTGGCTGAGCGTTTTGGGCTGCGCGTTCACGCTGGTGGTGGTCGGCTGTGCGGCGCTGATCCCGCTGGTGTGGGACTACGCCGGCCCGTCGCGCGAGCAGGCTATTGCGCGCTACAATGGCGAACTGCAAAACGCCGCCTATGAGGCGCTGACCGACGACCCCGACCTGAAAGCCCGCGTCAACATGCTGTATGCCAACGTCTGGTTCAACCATACCGAGCAGGGCGGCTACACGCTGCAAAGCGGCGACACGGTGGAGCTTGCCGTCGAGCTGCTGCCGAATACCTACGCCGACGCCGAGACCTTTGCCGCCGACTGCTACGCCATCACCCAGGCCCTGCAGGAGGCCGGCCTGCCGGTGACCGACTACCAGTTCAACAGCCAGACCGGCCCCAGCGACAGCGGGGTGCACTACTCGCTGCACTACCTCGCCAGCTTTGCCGAGGGGCTGACCGCCGACCAGCTGGCCGGGCGCGTAGCCTGCACCTGGCAGTATGAGGGCAACGTCTACGACACCCAGGCCGAGCGCGACAACGCCGTGAAAGCGATCCTGCGCGAAGAAGTCATCGCCGCGTTCCAGGACGCCAACAACGGCGAGTACCCCGGCGAGGATACCATCCGGCAGGAGGTCGAGCAGCGCTTTGCCGAACTGTACCCCCAGCCCGCCGCGCAGGAAGCCGAGCCCCTGCCCGCCGCCACGCCTGAGACCGCGGCCTGAACGCCCTTGCGCCGCCGCGCCGCCCATGGTATACTACAACCAAACCACAGCGCCGGACCTGCGCGGGCCCGGCGCTTTTTGTACACTAACTGCAAAGGAGAACACGCCATGCGTTACCAGGATATCAACGCGCAGACCATCGACGGCTGGTGCCGCGAGGGTTGGCAGTGGGGCACGCCCATCCCCCACGAAGCCTACGTTGCCGCCCGGCAGGGCCAATGGGACGTCTACCTGACGCCCACCAAGCCGGTGCCCCACGCCTGGTTCGGCCCGCTGGCGGGCAAGCGCCTGCTGGGGCTGGCCAGCGGCGGCGGGCAGCAGATCCCCATTTTTACGGCGCTGGGCGCGCAGTGCACGGTGCTGGATTATTCCGCCGCGCAGTGCGAGAGCGAGCGCATGGTCGCCCGGCGCGAGGGCTACGACGTCGAGGTGCTGCAGGCCGACATGACGCAGCCGCTGCCCTTTGCCGACGCGACGTTTGACCTCATTTTCCACCCGGTGTCCAACTGCTATGTGCGCGAGGTCGAGCCGATCTTCCGCGAGTGCTGGCGGGTGCTCAAACCCGGCGGCGTTCTGCTGGGCGGGTACGACAACGGCATCTGCTACCTGTTTGACGACGGCCCCACGCTGGCCCACCCGCTGCCCTACGACCCGCTGGCCGACGAAACGCTGCTGCGCGCCGCGCTGGCCAGCGGCGACGGGGTGCAGTTCTCCCACTCGGTCGAGGAGCAGATCGGCGGGCAGCTGCGCGCGGGTTTCCGCCTGACCGATCTGTACGAGGACACCACCGGCTACGGTGTGCTGCAAGAATACCGCGTACCCACCTTTTTGGCCACCCGCTGCGTCAAAGACGCCTGACCCGTCTATGCAAAACCGCCCCGCCCGGGGGAACCCCCGGGCGGGGCGGCGTTTGTTCTGGGCGGCGGTCACCGCCGGGCGGTGGGGCCGTGCAGGTATTTCTGGTCCAGGCCGCGGTCGCAGGCGGCGCGCAGCACCATCCAGGTCAAAAACACTTCCAGCGGCAGCAGCACGGTGTTTTTGGCAAGCCCCGTGGCCGCGTAGTAGAGGTACCCCTTGCCGTAGAGCATGGCTTTCCACACGCTGCCCAGCAGCACGTTGCTGCCGTAGTTGATGAGCAGCCGCGTGACCAGAATGCGCGCCACTGTGGGCCGGCGGCGGTACAGCGCCACGCCGTAGATCAGCCCCGACAGCATGGCGGTGAGCAGGTAGCCGGGGAAATACGGCTCGCCATAGCCGGCCAGCAGAAAGCCCAAGCTGTCGATGACGGCGCCGCACAGCATGCCCACCAGCGGGCCGTAGCACATACACCCCAGCGACACGACGAGGTAGCTGAAATAAATTTTCAGGCTGGGCCCCAGCAGGTAGATGGGCAGGCTTTCCAGCACAATGGCCATGGCGCACACCAGCCCCGAAAACGCCAGCACCCGCACATTGCGGAACTCGGCTTTGGCGGCGCGCCAGTAGGCGGCAGAAAAGACGGACAACGGTTTTTGCGGCATAACAAAACTCCTCCTTGTGCAGTTGCTGCACAAAGGAGGAAGCAAAAACGCGGGCGCGGCAAAATGCCGCACCCGCCGTTGCACACCGTCATGCAGCAGCGGGATGCGGAGACTGCACCGCGGACCGCTGCCGGTCGCTTCGTCCTGCCACAACTCCCCGTTGGTCAGGCACTTCGGGGCCAAAGCCCCACGCGCAGCCCCCTACTCTGCAAAAAAATAGGGTACGCCTGCATTATACCCCCTACCGCGCCCGTTGGCAAGTGTTTTTTGCCATGGGGCGGCGGTTTTGGGGGCAAATGGCTCAGTTTTTGTCCGAATGGCTCGCCGCCGCGTGGGCCGCCACGGTGCCAGCCGTCGCACCCGCGGCCACGGTGGTATCGCTGTTGACGCAGTCGATGGCCAGCAGCACGCACAGCGCGGTGAGCGCGTCGGCGTCGTTGGCGACCTCCAGCGCGTAGGTGTCGCCCCAGGCAAACCACGCCTGGGCCACGGTGGCTACCGTCTCGTCGCCGCAGGTCATCGTGTAGTCGTGCTGGGTAAAGCTGCCGCGGATCTCCCAATCGCCGTCCGGCATCTCCAGCGTGTAGTGCGGGCGCAGCAGCGTGATGTGGCCTTTCAGCTCCACCTCCGCGCGGCCGGCCATCTCGATAAAATATTTCGGCACCAGGCTCATGACTTTCTGGTGGATGTAGGCCACTTCCTCGCCGCGCATGTCGGTGACGGTCAGCTTATGCCCGATCGAGAGCGCCTTGCCCTTGACCTCGTACAGCGGCTCGCCGGTCTCGTCCATGACCTGGAAACGCTCATGCAGGGAAAACACTTTCTGTTGGATCGCCAGTTTCATTGTTTTTACATCCTTTCGCCATTTTCTGCGTCCATTCTACCAGAAACACCCCCGCCGCGCAAGTGCGGCACCACGGGTTTTGTTTAATTTCTACTATTTTTATAGAGATTAGTCTTGTACTTTCCTTTCGTTCATGGTATAGTAGTATTCCGGCAGGGGAAATGCCCCATACTACCCCTGCCGGTACACGACCAAAAGAGCATCCAAAGGAGCATCGTACCCATGCTAGAACTGCGCAACGTCGGGTATGAGACCGACGATAATAAAGAAATCCTCCACGACGTCAGCCTGACCGTGCAGGAGCGTTTTGTGGCCATCACCGGGCCCAACGGCGGCGGCAAGTCGACGCTGGCCAAGGTGATCGCCGGCATCTACCAGCCCACCAGCGGGCAGATCCTGCTGGACGGGGTGGACATCACCCACATGACCATTACCGAGCGCGCCAACCTGGGGCTGAGCTATGCCTTCCAGCAGCCGGTGCGCTTCAAGGGCCTGCGCGTCAAGGACCTGTTGAGCCTGGCCGCCGGCAAGAACACCAGCGTGACCGAAGCCTGCAATTACCTGAGCGAAGTCGGCCTGTGCGCGCGCGACTACATCGACCGCGAACTCAACGACAGCCTTTCGGGCGGGGAACTCAAGCGCATCGAGATCGCGATGGTATTGGCCCGCGGCACCAAGCTCTCGATCTTTGACGAGCCGGAGGCCGGCATCGACCTGTGGAGTTTCCAGAACCTGATCCGCGTGTTTGAAAAGATGTACGAGCAGACGCGCGGCAGCATCCTGATCATCAGCCATCAGGAGCGTATTTTGAACATCGCCGACAAGATCGTCGTCATCAAGGACGGCTGCATCCAAAAGACCGGCGCGCGGCAGGAGATCCTGCCCGGGCTGCTGGGCAGCGCCGACGCCGCCCAGCCGGCCTGCGATTACCTGACCAACAAAGTAGAGGGGGTGCGCAGCTGATGGACGCCATTGAGAAAAACCTGCTGCTGGAAATTGCCGAGCTGGACCGGCTGCCCGTGGGCGCGTACAACATCCGCACCAACGGCGCGCTGGAAGCGCGCAACACCACCGCCAACATCGATATCGTCAGCAAAGAGGACAAGCCCGGCATCGATATCTACATCCGCCCGTTCACCAAGAACGAGAGCGTGCACATCCCGGTCATTTTGAGCCAGACCGGCCTGAAAGACCTCGTGTACAACGACTTCCACATCGGCGAGGGCGCCGACGTCACGATCATTGCCGGGTGCGGCATCCACAACTGCGGCGGCGGCGATGCCCAGCACGACGGCATCCACACGTTTTACCTGGCCAAAAACGCCAAGGTCCGCTATGTTGAGAAGCATTTTGGCGAGGGTGACGGCCGCGGCAAGCAGATCATGAACCCCACCACCGTCATCCACCTGGCCGAGGGCGCGCAGATGGAGATGGAGACCACCCAGATCGCCGGCGTCGACGACACCATCCGCAAGACCAGCGGCGACCTGGCCGCCGGGGCGAGTTTGGTCATCCGCGAAAAGATCATGACGACGGGCGACCAGCACGCCGTGACGGATTTTGACGTCGACCTCAACGGGGACGGCTGCTCGGCCAATGTGGTGTCGCGCAGCGTTGCCAAAGACCAAAGCCGGCAGGAGTTTGCCAGCCGCATCAACGGCAACTGCGCCTGCGCCGGCCACAGCGAGTGCGACGCCATCATCATGGACGACGCCTGCGTGGTGGCGACCCCGGCGCTGACCGCCAACTGCGTCGACGCCAGCCTCATCCACGAGGCCGCCATCGGCAAGATCGCGGGCGAGCAGCTCATCAAGCTGATGACGCTGGGCCTGACCGAGCATGAGGCCGAGGAACAGATCGTCAACGGGTTCTTGAAATAACGCGCAGCCCCGCTCTGCCAAGCAGAGCGGGGACTTTTTGTGCCGGCGCAGACGCCGCCAAATTTTGTCGAAAGATCGTCCAAGAGGGGGAACAGCCCCGTCCGGCAACGGCCGTGCGGGGCGCCCCCTTTTGTCGCGTGTGGCGGGCCGCGGCCTTTGCATCGTTTTGCATGGGCGCGCGCCCGCTTTTTTGTATATTTTGCACTAAGAATAACGGTTGCTTTTTCTGTGTTTTTTTGATACTATAGAATGCATAAGAAAACCGTTTGGAAAAAAGCGGCAATAAGCGACATTTTTTGTACTTTTGTCCAAACAAAAGGAGGTCGTTGCCGACCCGTCTCGGACTGGTCTTGTCCGGCCAGGTATCCCCACAGCAATGATTTTGGATCTGGAAAGGAGAACCCGAGAAACATGAGAAAGAAACTTGCCAAGCCCCTGGCCCTGCTGTTGGCGCTTGCCATGACGGCGGGCCTGGCCGGCTGCAGCACGCCGGCACCCTCCACCGCGGACAGCGGCGAGAGCGCCGCCACGCAGGAGGAAGCCGCCGACCCGCAGGAAGCGGCCCCTGCCGAAACCGCCGCGATCACCGTGACCGAGGAGAGCACCTACGACAAGGCCATGCCCAATATGCCGGAGGTCCCCTACTGGTTCCCGGCCGACCTGCTGGCCTGGAGCCCCGAGGGCGACACGGCCGCCGCTTTCAACGTCAGCAGCATCCCGCTGGCGGAGCGGGTGGATAAGGCCAGCCTGACCCCCGCCAACGCTACCCAGTGCGCCGATATGAACGTGGTAGCGATCTCCATTATGAACGCCAACACCAGCGGCAACGCGCCTCACGGCCTCAACACCGTAGACGCCAACATGTTCTCGTACTGGCAGTACATCGACAAACTGGTCTACTGGGGCGGCTCCTCGGGCGAGGGGCTGATCGTCGCGCCCAGCGCCGACGTCATCGACGTTGCCCACAAAAACGGCGTGCCTGTGCTGGGCACCGTGTTTTTCCCGCAGGACGGCCACGGCGGCAAGCTGGAGTGGCTGGACGACTTTTTGCAGAAGGACGACGCCGGCAACTTCCCCATGGTGGACAAGCTGATCGAAGTAGCCGAATATTTCGGCTTTGACGGCTGGTTCCTCAACCAGGAGACCGAGGGCACCGACGAGACCCCGCTGACCGCCGACCACGCCGTACTGATGCAGGAGTTTATCCAGGCGTTCAAGGCGGCCGCCGGCGACTCGCTGGAATTGATGTGGTATGACTCGATGACCCAAAGCGGCGCGATGGACTGGCAAAACGCCCTGACGGAAGAGAACCAGTGCTTCCTGATCGACGACGAGCAGCAGCCCGTGGCCGACGCCATGTTCCTGAACTTCTGGTGGACCGAGGATGACCTGGCCCCCGAAGAACTGCTGAAAGCCTCCAACGCCAAAGCGGCCGAGCTGGGCCTTGACCCCTATGACCTGTATGCCGGCATCGACGTGCAGGCCAACGGCTACGACACCGCGATCAAGTGGGATCTGTTTGCCGCCGACGGCCAGGCGCCCTACACCTCGCTGGGCTTGTACTGCCCCAGCTGGACCTACTTCTCGGCCAGTGATTTCTTCACCGATTACCCCGAGCGCGAGAACGCTTTCTGGGTCAACGCCGAGGGCGACCCTTTCACGGCCACCGCTGCCACCGATACCGCGTGGCGCGGCGTCTCCACCTATGCCGTCGAGCAGACTGTCATCCATGCCGTGCCCTTTGTGACCAACTTTAACATGGGCCACGGCTACAGCTACTTTATCGACGGCGAGCTGGTCTCGGACAAAGACTGGAACAACCGCAGCATGCAGGATATCCTGCCCAGCTACCGCTGGCATATCGAGCAGGAGGAAAACGCGCTGGAAGCCTCGATGGATTACTCGGAGGCGTACTACGGCGGCACCTCGCTGAAGCTGGTAGGCAAAGCCTACGCGGGCCAGCACTCGACCATCACGCTGTACAGCACCGCGCTGCCGCTTTCGGCCGACCTGCACTTTACCGCCACCGCCAAGGCCGCGGCCGAAAGCACGATGGACCTCGTCGTCACGCTGGACGACGGCAGCACCCAGGTCATTACGGGCGACAAGCCGGTGGGCACCGAGTGGACCACCGTCAGCTACGACCTCTCGCCCCTGGACGGCAAAACGATGACCCGCTTCGGCTTTGACGTCGCCACCTCGGAAGACGTCTACGGCATGAAGTTCTACCTGGGCCAGGTCTCCATCACCGATGGCGCCGAGCGCGCCGCCGGCGCGGCCAGCAACCTGGAAGTGGTCGACACCAGCTTTGACGATGACGACTGCATGTACAGCGGCGTGATGCTCTCCTGGACGGCCGACGCCCCGGCGGATTTCTATGAGATCTACCGCGTCAACCAGGACGAGAGCATTTCTCTGGTCGGTGTGACCACCGCCACCACCCACTACATCAACGCGCTGGAGCGCAACGACGACACCAACAAGACCAACTTCAAGGTCGTGCCGGTCAACATCACCGGCGAGCGCGGGACCGAGTCCAACGTTGCCACGATGGAATGGCCCGACAACAGCCTGCCCAAGGCCGACTTCAAGGCTTCGGCCACGCTGGCAGCCCCCGGGCAGGAGATCACTTTCGAGAGCCTGTGCTCCACCAACACCGAGACCGTCGAGTGGGAGTTCCCCGGCGCTTCGGTCGAGAGCAGCACCGACACCGCCCCCGTCGTGACCTATGACGCCGAGGGCACCTACACCGTCAAGGTCACCGCCAAGAACGCCTCCGGCGAGGCCGTGGCCGAAAAGACCGACCTGATCACCATTTCTTCCAAAGTGCCGGAAGAACTGGCGCTGCTTTCGCAGGGCATGGAGACTTCGGCCTCCGCCTTTGTCAACGACAACGAGGCCCCGCCCTTTGCCGTGGACGGCGATGTGACGACCAAGTGGTGCGCCACCGGCACGCCCCCGCATGAACTTACCGTAGACCTGGGCAGTGTCAAGGCTGTCAGCGAGGTACGCATCTCCCATGCGGAGGCCGGCGGCGAGAGCGACGGCATGAACACCAAGGGCTACTCGATCCAGGTCAGTGAGGACGGCGTCGAGTTCACCGAGGTGGCCCGCGTCACCAAGAACTACACCGGCGAAAGCGTGGATACCTTCCCGGTGGTCAACGCCCAGTATGTCAAGCTGGTCGTGGAAGTGCCCACCCAGGGCTCTGACACCGCCGCCCGTATCTATGAGTTCCAGGTCTACGGCCTGGACGAAGCGCTGTAACACGCCTGCGCGACTTTGCGCAGCCCGCACGGCGCACCCCACGCAAAAAAGCTGGCTGCCCCGGCCGGGGCGGCCGGCTTTTTGTTGCGCCCGCGTTGCGGCGGCGGGGGCGGCGTGCTATACTGGGTACAAAAAAGGGGGGCATTCGCATGCGCTTACACGAGACAGACCCCGCCCCGCGCTGGCCGCAGGGGCCGGGGCGCACCGTGGCCCAGCGCGCGGCCGCGGCGTTCCTGCTGGCGGTTTCCCTGGGCGGCGCGGCGTACTGGGCGCTGCATGGCCTGCCGGACGGCGCGCCGATGCCGACGCCGATGCTGCTTTGCCTGCTGGCTATGGCGCCGGTGGGGCTATGGCTGCTGTTTGCCTGCCCGCCCCTGCGCCCCCAGCGGCCGGACGAACTGGCCGTGTTCCATGCCGGGTGGTCGACCCCGGTGGGCGTGGTGCTGGTGGTGCTGTACGCCGGCTTTGCCGCCGCGCTGCCGGCGCTGCTGACGGGGGATGACCTGGTCGCCGGGCTGGTAACGGAGCTGCTGTTGCTGGTCTGGCTGGCCCTGAGCGCGCTGATCGTGGCTGCCGCGCGCAACGAGCGCCTGCTGCTGGCGGCCGACGGCCGCATAGAGGCCACCGGCGCCGGGGGCCGCACCCGCATTGTGGAACCACACGAAGCCGCCAGCCTGCGCGTAACGCTGCTGGGCACCTACCGCATCTGCAATGCCGAGGGGCGGACGCTGTGCACGTTTGAGAAGGATGCCGTCAACTGCAAACCGCTGCTGGCCCGCCTGCAGCAGCGCGGCATCGACTTTGCCACCCCGCACGACCAGGCGCGGGCCAACCGTTTCCCCCTGCCCAAGGTACGCGCCACGCTGGACTGGAACGAAGCCGACCGCACCCCGGCCCACCGCTGGCTGCCGCTGCTGCGCCGGGCGTGGGTGCTGGCCGTGGCGATGACGGCGGCGCAGGTGCTGCTGACCCGCAGCGCGGGCGTGCTGACATTGGCCGACGCACTGCTGCTGAGCGCCTGGCCGCCCGTGGTGTTTTACCTGCTTTACCTGTTGTTCCCGCAGGTCTATGTGTGGGACTATTTCCCGCAGCGGCCGCACGCCAAGCAATGGAACCAGGTGCTGGCTACCCGGGCCTGGCAGCAGCACCACCCCTCACTGATCTGGGCGTTTTTACCGGCAGCGGTGGCGTGCATATCCGCCGTAAGCTGTACCGAGTTGCTGGCCGTGGCCGACCCCGTCCGCCTGGCGCTGCTGTGCGCCGCGCTGGCCGTTGTGCCGGCGGGGGCCTGCGGCCTGCGCATGGCGCGCCAGAAAGTGCGCTCCTGGCTGGCGCTGGGGATGTTTGCGCTGACGCTGTGTTTCCCGATGGGGTACAGCCTGAACCTGAAACTGAGCGCCCCCACCGCCCACCGCACGCTGCCGGTGGTGGAGACCCTGCGCTACAACAGCCGCGTCACCGACGACGGCCACACCTATGCGCTGGTCTGCGCGTTGGACGGCGCGCGGGTGAAGCTGGCCGTGGACCGCGACGCCTGGCTGCAGGCGCAGCAGGCCCCCGTGGCCGACGTCCTTGTGTGGGAAAGCCCGCTGGGCATCCGCCTGGTGCAGCATACCTGCTGAGCGCCCCGCCGCAAAACCGCAAAGCGCCCCCGCCGCCGCACGCTGTACAAGCGCTGCGGCGGCGGGGGCATTGCATATCCAGACGTTTTTTGCGCGCGGCGCGGCGGCTTACCGGCGTTCCAGCGCGGCGCACAGCGGGTAATGGTCCGAAAGGTAGACCCCGTCCACTTTGTCGCGCCAGACGTCGAGGCAACGGCAGCCAAGTTCCGGCGTGGCAAATAGGTAGTCGATCTTGGCCGGCGGCTCGTTGCCGTAGTAAAAGCCGTGGAAAGTGACCTCCACCCCGCCGGTGACATCGCGCAGGCCCAGCGGCGCGCCGGGCGCAAACAGCGGGGCCAGTTCCGCCGCGTCGGGTTCGGCGTTAAAGTCCCCCAGCAGCACGGCAGGCAGCGGCAGCGCCGCGGCGTCGTCCCGCATGCGCTGCAATACCTGCGCCAGCCCCAGGCGGCGGGCCTCGGCGTCGAGGTGGTCGAGGTGGGTGTCGTAGACGCGCACCGGCCCGCCCATGCCCTGCACGTTGACGATGGCCGCCGCGCAGGTGCGCGGGCATTCGCTTTGGTGGGCATAGCGGGAGCCGGGCACCCGCGGCTGCGGCGACAACCAGAACACGTCAAAGCCCAGCAGCTCGGCGGTATCGTTGCGCACGGCCAGCGTCATGGCTTCGTCGGCGTAATCGGCCGTGCGGCCGCAGCCCACGACGGTGTACCCCGGCAGGCTTTGCCGCAGCCAGCGCTGCACATGGGGCATGACCTCCTGGAAGCCGATGACATCCGGCTGTTCGGCGCGGATCTTTTGCAGGATCAGCGGCTGGCGGCAATCAAAGTTGTTGACGCCGTCGATGCCAAAATCCCCGCGGATGTTAAACGTTGCGATCTTCATGGCAGCCTCCTGTTTTTGGCCCGGCAGGCGGGTCTTTTTTCAGCACAAAGCAGGGCAGCGGCGCGGTGCCGGCCCAGTTGGCAAAGCGGCATTCCAGCACGGTGTACTGCGTCAGCGGCAGCGCGCGCAAAAACGCCAGCGCGGCCTGTTTTTCGCCGTCGCCAATGACCTGCCCGCTGTACAGCACCGCCGCCAGCACGCCGCCGGGTTTGAGCAGCTCCAGCGCGGCGCGCAGCGCCGCGACGCTGCTCTCGGCTGCCGAGTGCACGCCGTGCGGCGCGCCGGGCAGCCAGCCGAAGTTGAACACCACGCAGTCGGCCGTGGCGGGCGCGGCGAGTTCCCCCAGGTGCGCGTGGTCGTGCACAACGGCGTGGCCGATGCCCGCCAGCCCCGCCGCGGCCAGCCGGGCGTTGGTGGCCTGCACGGCGCGGGGCTGGATATCCAGCGCCAGCACGCGGCCCTGCGGCCCGGCCAGGCGGCACAAAAACGCCGTGTCGTGCCCGTTGCCGCAGGTGGCGTCGATAAAAAAGCCGCCGGGGGCCAGCCGTGCGGCCAGAAATTCGTGGCTAAAGGCCACGGCCGAAAAATCCGGCGTGTGCCGGCGCACCAGCGCGCCGTTTTGCGCCACAAAGCCGAACTTGGCGGCCAGCCGCCGCCCGCCCTCCTCTTGCGGCAGCGGGGCGGTGAACCGGCTGGGCGTTTTGGGGTCCATCCCGCCATGGCGGCGCAGCAGCTCTTTGAGCAGGTAGCTGCCGTAGCCGCGCCGCCGCCAGGCCGGGGCGATCTGTACCCACAGCGCGTCGCCGTCCCGCCGCGCCGTGCCGATGGCCGTGCGCTCCTTATACAAAACCAGCGTATCGCCCTCCTGGCGGATCTCCATGGCCGCGCCCCCTTTCGTTATCCCCCAGCATACCCGCGCCGGGCGCGGTTGTCAAGCCGGGCGCGGTGCATCTTGCCAAACGATGCGCAAAACAGTAAAATGAGTGAAAACGCCGCCGAAACCGCGCCAAACCGACCGGTTTTTCACACACTTTTCACCCGCAGAGGATACCTATTTCACAATTGGCGGGTATACTGTTAGGCAGAAAGGGCAGAAAGCCCCCACCCAGCAAAGAAAGGAAGGACCCGCATGAGCAACGAATACGATTACTCCGGGCTTTACGACCATACAAACAACCCTGGCGGCACGCCGGACGCCGACAACACGGCGCAGAACAGCGCGCCGCAGCAAAATGCCTACCCCAACGTGGGCAGCAGCGGCATGAACACCGCCAACACCGCGCGCACCGATTATTCCACCGCGTCGCAGCCGGGCGGCAGCGCCAACGCCGGCACCAGCTACGGCGCGCCGGACGCCAACAACAACGGCTACACCAGCAGTTTCAGCGGCGGCAACGGCGGTTCCAACGGCTACAGCTACGCCAGCGCGCCGCAGCAGCCGGCCCCCAAACCCAAAAAGCAGCACCGCGTGCTGCTGCGGGTGCTGGCGGGCCTGGGCGTGGTGGTGCTGGGCTTTGGCAGCGGCCTGGCCGGGGCCGTCGTCGCCAGCCGCACCGGCCTGACCGGCGGCCAGGTCGTGGTGCAGCAGGTCCAGCGTGCGGCCTCCGACGCCGAAAACGCCGGCAGCACCGGCGGCGAAGGGATGAGCATCTCGCAGATCGCTTCGGTCGTGTCGCCCAGCGTTGTGGCCATCACGACGGAACAGATGAGCGGCTCGCAGACCTGGTTCGGCGGCTACTACGTGCAAAGCGGCGCGGGCTCCGGCGTCATCATCAGTGAGGACGGTTATATCCTGACCTGCGCCCACGTCGTCAACGGGGCCACCAGCATCCAGGTCCAGCTGGACAACGGCGACACCTACGACGCGACCATCGTCGGGCAGGATACCACCTCCGACGTGGCGGTCATCAAGGTCGAGGCCACCGGCCTGACGCCGGCCGTCATCGGCGACAGCAACGCACTGGCCGTCGGCGAGACCGTCGTGGCCGTGGGCAACCCGCTGGGCACGCTGTCCAACACCGTCACCAACGGCATCATCAGCGCGCTCAACCGTGAAGTCACCGTTGAGGACAACGACATGACGCTGCTGCAGACCAGCGCGTCCATCAGCCCGGGCAACTCGGGCGGCGGGCTGTTCAACGCCAACGGCGAGCTCATCGGCATCGTCAACGCCAAGAGCAGCTACTCTGAAGCCGAGGGCATCGGGTTCGCCATCCCCATTGATTCGGGCATGGAGATCGCCCAGCAGCTCATCGAGAACGGCTCGGTCGTGCGCCCGGCGCTGGGTGTGCAGATCTATGAGGTCACCGACGCTTCCACCGCCGCGCGGCTGGGCGTCAACGCCACCGGCGTCTACGTGGTCGAAGTCACTGCGGGCGGCGGGGCCGAAGCCGCCGGCGTCAAAGCCGGCGACCGGCTGATCGCCATCGACGACACGGCCGTGACCTCCAACAACGCGGTCAAGAGCTACCTCAACGACAAGCAGGTCGGCGATACCGTGACGCTGCAGGTTGAGCGCGAGGGCAAAGTGCTGACGATGGAAGTCACGCTGGGCAGCAGCGCCGGTTGAGCACCCGCCCGCTTATAAATAATGCAAGGCCCCGGGCCTGCCATGTGGCAGGCCCGGGGCCTTTTGTGTTTGCGATAGTACGTTTAAAACCCGTGGTTTTGCAGCAGTTTGCGGCCCATCAGCACGCCCATGACCGAAGCCATCATCAGCCCGCGCGTCCAGCCGGAGGAATCGCCCAGACAGTGCAGCCCGGCGATGTTGGTCTCAAGGTCCGCGTCCATCTTGACTTTGTTGGAGTAGAACTTGAGTTCCGGGCTGTAGAGCAGCGTCTCGGGGCTGGCGAAGCCGGGCACGACGTGGTCCATCATCTTGATGAACTCGATGATGTTGACCATGGCGCGGTAGGGCATGGCGGCCGTAATGTCGCCGGCCACGGCATCCTTGAGCGTGGGGCGCACGTTGGCGCGCGCCAGCTCCTTGGCCCAGGTGCGCTTGCCGTCCAGAATATCGCCGTAGCGCTGCACCAGGATGTGCCCCGCGCCCAGCATGTTGGTCAGCTCGCCCACCTTTTGCGCGTAGGCGATGGGCTGGTTGAACGGCTCGGTAAAATTGTGGCTGACGAGGATGGCCAGGTTGGTGTTGCCGCTCTTCTTCTCTTTAAAGCTGTGGCCGTTGACGACGGCGAGGTCGTTGTCGTAGTTTTCCTGCGCGACGAACCCGCCGGGGTTCTGGCAGAAGGTGCGCACCTTGTTGCGCCACGGCGCCGGGTAGCCGATGAGTTTGCCCTCATACAGAACCTTGTTGATGGTCTCCATGACCTCGTTGCGGCACTCGACCCGCACGCCGATGTCGACGGTGCCGGGCTTGTGGGCGATGTGATGCTCGGCGCAGAGTTTTTCCAGCCAGTCGGCGCCGCGGCGGCCGGTGGCAATGACGACCTGGCGGGCAAATTCCTCGCACACGCCGTCTTTTCTGCGCAGCCGCACGCCGGTGCACACCGCGCCGTCCAGCAGGATGTTCTCGCACTCGGTCTCAAAGCGCATCTCGACGCCGGCGGCGAGCAGATGGTTCTGGATGTTGAGGTAGAGCTGCTGCGCCTTCTCGGTGCCCAGGTGGCGGATGGGGCAGTCGACGAGCTGCAGCCCCGCCTGGATGGCGCGCTTGCGGATGTCCTTGATCTCGGCGCCCTCGTAGACGCCCTCGACCTTGGGGTCGGCGCCAAATTCCAGGTAGATGCCGTCGGTGTAGTCGATGAGGGTCTGGGCCAGTTCCTCGCCAATGAGGTCGGGCAGCTCGCCGCCGACCTGGCAGGACAGCGACAGCTTGCCGTCCGAGAACGCCCCCGCGCCCGAAAACCCGGTGGTGATGGCGCAGGTCGGCTTGCAGTTGACGCAGACGCCGGTTTTGTCTTTGGGGCAGTGGCGCTTTTCGACCGGTTTGCCTTTTTCCACCAGCAAAATGCGGTGGGGGCGGGCGCTTTTGCGCAGCAGTTCCAGCGCGGTAAAGATGCCGGCCGGGCCGGCGCCTACAATAATCAGGTCATACATGGGGGGCCAATTTCTCCTTACCAAAAATCAGGGCTTGTCGTCGTTCGGCACCTCGGTGCTCTCGGCGTCATAGACGACTTCGTCGGGGTCGGCGGCGGCAAAGCCGGCCGCCGCGGCCTGTTCGGCTTCCTCCTCGGCGTCCAGGGCGTCGCCCAGCGCGCCCAGCGTGGCGGTCATGGCGGCGTCGGCCATGCGGTCCAGCGCGCGCAGTTCCATGGCGGCGTAGACGACGCAGCCCAGGTTGACCGCGCCCTCGGCAATCAGCAGCACGCCGCACAGCATGACGGCGCTGACCGCCGCGCCGAACGGGTTAAACAGCTAGCATAGCGTTTGGATATCCAAACGCAAACTTTTGGGCGGACCCAAACCCCTGGTTACCTGGCTGGGAAAAAAGCATAACAAGTAAGGCCGCGAGGCAGAAAGGAAAATGCGATGACGAATGAAACCAAAGAACTGAAAACTTACACAATGCAGCAGCTGTACGCCCAGCCGCTGGAACCGGTGGAATATCTGGTGGACGGCCTGCTGGCACCGGGGCTGTACATACTGGGAGGCTCGCCCAAGGTCGGCAAGAGCTGGATGGCGCTGTAGCTGTGCCTCGCAGTGTGCGGCGGAAAGGCCTTTCTGGGGCGCGCAACGCGGGAAGGCGAGGTGCTCTACCTGGCGCTGGAGGACGGGCCACAGCGGCTGCACAGCCGGGCTTTGCGGCTGGCGGACACTGCACCGGAGGGGCTGCACCTCTGCCACCGGGCCGCACCCATCGGCCAGGGCCTGGAACGGCAGATCGAAGCGCAGCTTGCGGAACATCCGCACATCCGGCTTGTTGTGCTGGACACACTGCAAAAGGTGCGGTGCGTGAGTGGCAGCGGAATGTCCTACAGCAGTGACTACGAGGACGCCGGGGCGCTCAAGGCACTGGCCGACCGCAACGGCATCTGCCTGTTGGTGATCCACCACCTGCGTAAGATGGCGGACGACGACCCGTTCAACCGGCTGTCCGGCACCAATGGCCTGGCCGGTGCGGCAGATGGTACCCTGATCCTGATGCGCAACAAACGCCAGGACGGCACCGCCACCCTCTACGCCACCGGGCGGGATATTGAGGACGTGGAGGAAGAACTGGAATTTGCCGACTGCCGATGGAGCCGCGCCGTGCCGCAGGAGCAACTGCGCCTGACCTTGGTAGTCAACGCGCTGAAAAAGCTGCTGACGGCGGGGGAGTTCCAGGGCACCGCCACCGAGCTGGCGTCCCGACTGGAAACACAGGGCAGCTATTGGAGCCCGGCAATCCTTTCCAAATACCTGCAAAGCCGTGATGAAGCACTGGCTAAGTGCGGGATATTGTTGGAGACCAAGCGCACCAACAGCAAACGGCTGCTGTGCCTGCGCTATGAGGTGCAGCAGGTTGGTGACGCCTGTGACACGAGTGACGGCAGTGACGGGTGTGATAGACACAGCTATACCGGGGGTGTCCCGTCACTGCCGTCACAACCGTCACCAGCGTCACGTCCGTCACTGGCATCATGAATTTGAAACGATAAGGAGGTGCCTGCATGGCATATATTCAACAACGCGGAGAAAGAAGATATAAAATTACAGTTTGTAATGGATACAAACCGAACGGCCAGAAACGGATGCAGGCACGAACTGTCGATGTGCCCAAAGAGGTGCCGAAACGGGGGATTCAGCAGTATGTCATGGCCGAGGCAGAGCGGCTAGAAAAGCGTTTCCGCACCGGCATCGACCAGAGCGAGAACACTCGGTTCGAAGATTATGCCAATCGCTGGCTGGACCGAGTGGCCAAACGCTACAAA